>Ga0207422_1000523_pt1 | contig 114838 bp, 94 predicted proteins | sample MarCyaLeptolynsp_FD_187757 | JGI IMG/M metagenome (GOLD analysis project Ga0207422, IMG submission 187757) | Marine cyanobacterial communities from Panama - species 1 Leptolyngbya sp. (SPAdes) | ecosystem: Environmental > Aquatic > Marine > Unclassified | place: Panama: Panama City | collected...
CGCATCATGTCGACGAGGCCTGTTTCCAGGATGCCGGCACGAATCCGGCCGAGCACATACTCGCGCGTCTTGCGTTCAAGAATGATCGTCTCGATGCCCTTTCGGTGCAGCAGCTGGCCAAGCAGCAGCCCGGAGGGGCCTCCTCCAACAATGACAACCTGTGTGCGCATGCAGTCCTCCCTGATTGATTTCATATTGAATGTTCAAAAAAGAGAAGTAAAATGAGAAATTCGGCTACTTAGTTTCCAATATGGACATGTAAATGATTGATCGGCGTATCAAGTTCCGCCACATCCAGTGCTTCGTGGAAATCGCTCAGGAGGCGAGCCTGAAGCTTGCTGCGGACAAACTCAGCCTGACACAGCCAGCCATTTCCAAGACGCTCAAGGAGCTTGAAGAGATCATTGGTGCGACACTGATGACGCGGAACAGGGCAGGGATAACCCTGACCAAACAGGGCAAGGTCTTTCTGCACTTCGCGCAGATCTCGCTGGCCAGTCTTCAACAGGGCCTCGATGGGGTCGAGCAGGAAGGCGACCAGGCACGCACGATGCTCAAGGTTGGTGCCTTGCCGAGCGTCGCGGCCAGTTTCATGCCACCGGTCATCAAGGAGTTTTCCGAGCTGGCTCCGAAGGTCACGGTGCAAATCATGGACGGCCCGCACGGGTATCTGATCGAGCGTTTGAAACTTGGAGAACTGGACCTTGTCATCGGCAGGCTGGGCCGTCCCGCATCGATGGAGGGTGTGTCTTTCACGCAGCTTTATTCCGAACGTGTCGATCTGGTCGTCCGCACTGGCCATCCGCTTCTTGAAAAGCCCAACGTCAAGGACATCGTCCATTGGCCTGTGATCTATCCGCCGGAAGGCGCGGCAATCAGACCTCTGGTGGAGCGATTCCTGATCGCCAATGGCGTCGGTGAAATCCCGAACAAGATCGTGACCGTGTCCGGTGCCTTTGGAAGGGTCTATACGCGGCGGACCGATGCCGTCTGGATCATCTCCTCCGGTGTCGTCCACAACGAGACGGCCGACGGCCATCTCGTCCGCTTGCCGTTCGACAGTGACATGACCCAGGGCCCTGTCGGTCTCATGACACGGCCGGACACACCTCCGAGCCCCGAAGAGCACGTCTTTCGGCTGGCGGTGCAATCGGTCATCGACGATCTGGATCTGAAATCCTGAGTTGACGGGAACTGGCGATCACCGCGTCGCGCAGCCACCGGTGTGCGGGATCGTTTGTGGATCGCTCGTGCCAGACCATGAACACGCTCAGGACTTCCGTCTCAAAAGGAAGCGGTGCCATATCCAGTTCGCGTAACGTCGACAGGTGCATGTACTCCAGTTCGGTCGCCAACATCTTCGTGCCGCGAACAAAGGGTGTGATGCCGGAAAAATTCGAAACGGTGACGGTCGGCTTAGGGATGAAAGGCAAGTCAGGTGCCCGCAACACGTCGTTCGATCCGCCGCCGAGGACGAACTGCACCGTCACATGCTGTGCCGCCAGATATGCCGCCATCGTCGCTGGCGGTTCGGTGCAGGTCTTGTCGAAGAAACACATCATCTCGCCGGAAAACAGTTTGTGCTGGATCATGTCTGGTGCATCGGGCGGGATCGGTGTCAGGATCATGTCGCACCGGGCGTCCCGCAGCAGCGAAACGCTGGGAACGCCGGACGGTTTGAATTCAAGGGAGAGCTTCACGCCCTCCGTTTGAAACCGCCGCACCAGGGGCGGGAAGATCAGGTCGCGCTGCATGTCGTTCGCAGCCACAACAAAATGCATATCTTCCGATGTCGGGTTGAAGGGACGTTGATCGGTCAGCGACTTGAGACCGTCGAGAACCTCAAGCACCGGAACCTTCAGGGAAAGCGCGGTTTCCGTGGGTGTCAGGCCTTGCCCGGATCTGACGAAAAGCGGGTCGCCGAGGATTTGCCGAAGCTTTGCCAGCGTGTGGCTTACGGCCGACTGGGTGACTTCGAGCCGCTCCGCCGCACGAGAGACGGAGGACTCCTCCAAAATCACGAGGAACGTGCGCAGGATCTGGCCATCCAGACTGTGAAAATCGATTTTGTTCATATCTATTATGAATAAGCATGAATGGTTTCGATGTCCAATCCCTCCTACCTTGATGCGGACATTTGGGAGGAAATCATGAAATCGAAATCGCTGTTGGGCGCGGCCGCAATTGTGCTCGCGTCAATGATCCCGCTCACAGTCTCCGCGGAAGAATTGTCCGTTGCGAACTTCGTCCCGCCGCAGCACCACACGAACTCGGTGCTGTTCAAGTGGTTCGGGGAAGAGGTTGAAAAACGTTCCAACGGGACCCTGACCATCAAGGTCTATCCGGCCGGACAGCTCGGCGCCGGACCGGTGCAGCAGTATAAGCGCGCCGTGGAAGGTGTCGCAGACATCACGTTTGGCCTTCAGGCTTACACCCCTTCGATCTTCCCGAAGACCATGCTCATTATCCCGCCGGGCAAGGCGACAACCGCGCTTGAAGCAACGGAACGGTTGTTGTCCGTCTATGACGAGCATCTGGCCGATGAATACGAAGACGTGAAGCTGCTTGGCGTTTTCACCGTTGCGGGCAATGCCTGGGCTGCAACCGGTGACTATTCGACGCTCGACTCGCTGGCCGGTACGAAAATGGTGCCGTACGCCGCGATGACGACACCGCTGGTCGAAGCTCTTGGCGCAGTGCCGGTACAGATGCCCGTCACCGAGATGTATACAGGGCTCAGCACCGGAACCATCGACAGCACCACGGCGACCTACAACAACATGACGCCGCCCTGGAATTTCTGGGACGTTTCAAGCCATTTCATCGAAAACGTGCCGGTCCAGTTCGCCGTGTTTTTTGTCGCCATGAACAAGGAACGCTATCTCGAACTGTCGGACGAGCATCGCGCGATCATTGATGATCTCGCCGGTGAAACGTTCTCCATGATGGGGGCGCAGAGCTTTCACGGTGCGGACGAGCGTTCGCTTGAAGCCATGAAGTCCGCCCCGCAGATGGAAAAGGTCAGCTGGATCAAGGTTTCGGACGAGGAGCGCGCCAAGATGGACGCGGCCGTTGCCGAAGGCATGAAGGTGATCTTCGAAGACTATTCCAGCCGCGGCATCGACAATGCCGAGGAAATCTACGACGCGATCAACAAGTAATGGCGCGGGCGGCTTTTCGCCGCCCGATTTCGTGGAGGATCACCATGTCCGATCTGTTGTGGATCAAGGCGCTGGACAAGCTGCTCGTTTGGGTCGCGCTCCTGTGCGGCGGTGCGATGCTGGCCTTCATGACACTGTTCGGAACCTGGAACGTGCTCGTCATGCGCAAGGTGATGAACGCACCGATCCGGGGAGCGGAAGACCTCATGATCCTCTCCCTGGTGATCCTTGTGGCGATCGCCATTCCTTTTGGCGGGCGCTGCGGCGCACATATCGAGATTGAAATCATGGAGAGCCGGATGTCGCCTGGTTTTGCGCGATGGTCGATGTTCGTTTTGCGTCTCGTCGGCGGTGCGCTGATGCTGCTGATGGCTTTTGAACTGATCGCAGCAGGGCAGAAGGCCACGAAATTCGGCGAGACCACGCAGCAGCTCCTGATCTCCTACGAGCCCTTCTATTACCTGCTCGCCACATGTGTTGCGGTTTACGCGCTCGTGCTGGCTAGCGATGCGGTCCAGCTGGTCCTGCGCGGTAAAATCAATCAGATCAGATTGGGAGAAGAGCTGTGATCAGCATGACCGCCCTCGGGGTTATCGGGCTCCTGATCCTGTTCGTGCTGCTGGCACTGAGGTTCCCGGTCGCACTGGCAATGATCCTGGTTGGTGTCGTCGGAACCATCGTTGCAACGGGCAACAGGTTCCTGCTGCTCGGCATGGACCCGGATCAGGCCTGGGCCCGCGGTCTGAAGACGGCAATGTCCAATCTGTCCGGCGAAACCTTTGAGGCGGCGTCAAACTACAATCTGCTCGTCATTCCGATGTTCGTCCTGATGGGCAACCTTGCCGGCGTTTCCGGTATGTCCGCCGATCTCTTTGCGGCCGCCTATCGCTGGATGGGTCACATGAAGGGTGGTCTCGCCTCCGCGACAATTGCCGCCTGTGCAGGCTTTGCGGCTCTTTCCGGATCATCGCTCGCCGCCGCCATCACCATGGGTCGGGTGGCGCTACCGGAAATGAAGAAGTTTGAGTATTCGGACAGTCTTGCGACCGGATCGGTGGCAGCGGGCGGAACGCTCGGCTTTCTGATCCCACCGTCCGGCGGCATGATCATCTACGCGGTGCTTACGGAACAGAGCATTGGCCGCCTGTTCATGGCCGGGGTCATTCCGGGCATTCTGATGACGCTGCTCTTCATCGCTGCGATTTATCTGACGGTTCTGCGCCGGCCACAGGCCGGACCTCCCGGTCCTCGCGCAAGTTGGCAGGAACGCCGGGCCGCCTCTTTTGCAGCGCTCCCCTTTGTCGTCGTCGTCGGTCTTACGATTGGCGGCATGTACACCGGCTTCTTCACCCCCGTTGAAGCATCTTCCGTCGGCGCGTTCCTGACGCTCCTGGTGGCGCTCTGGCGGCGCTCGCTCAACGCCAAAGCACTCAAGGAGGTGATCCTTCAAACGGTGAAGGCGTCCGCAACCGTGTTTCTCATCATCATCGGTGCATTCATCTTCATCCCGTTCATGTCGATCACCGAACTGCCCGGACAGCTCGTGAGCCTGATGACATCCCTGCCCATCGGGGACTATGGCATCCTGCTCATCATCATCCTCATCTACATGTTTCTCGGCATGTTCCTGGAAGGCATTGCCATGCTCGTGCTGACCATTCCGGTGGTGCTGCCGATCATCGCGGCGCTGGAATTCGGGTTCGATCCGTCCATGGCCGACATGAAAATGATCTGGTTCGGGATCGTTGTCGTGATCGTGCTTGAGATGGGCATGATTTCCCCGCCGGTGGGGCTCAATGTTTTCGTCGTGAAGTCGATCGCGCCGGGTGTCCCGATGGGACAGATATTCAGAGGCATCTGGCCGTTCTGGTTCGCCATGGCCTTCATGCTGCTGTTGCTCGCGCTGTTTCCTCAAATCGCAATATTCCTGCCACTGACGATGGTGGGCTGACCTCGGGAGGGTTTCAAATGAACACTGGCAAGACGTTTATCGTGACGGGTGCGGCATCCGGGATTGGTGCTGAAACCTGCAGGCTGCTCAAGCAGCAGGGGGCAACCGTCATTGGCGTTGACCGCAACGAGACACAGAACGCGGACCGTTTCTTCCAGGCCGATCTCAGCGACCCGGCTTCGATCGACGCGCTCGTCGCGGACTTGCCGGAGGGTACGGACGGTCTCGCCAATATCGCCGGTGTTCCGCCAACGATGGCAGCAGAGGCCGTTCTGAAGGTCAATCTTTACGGTCTGCAACGCCTGACGCTCGGGCTGGTTCCGAAGCTCGCCGATGGCGCCTCGATTGCGAACCTTGCTTCGCTGGCGGGCTTCGGCTGGCCGAATGCGGTCGACCAGGTCAAACGCACGATGGACCTGACGCTGGAGGACGACGTCGCCGGTTTTTGCGTGAGCGAGGGCCTCAATGACGCTGAAGGTGGACGCTCCTACTTCCTCTCCAAGGAAGCCCTGATCGTGTGGACGATGCAGAACCGCTGGGCCTGGCGGGACAGAAACATCACCATGAACTGCATCAGTCCGGGACCTGTCGATACACCCATCTTGGGAGACTTCCTGAAAACGCTGGGCGAGCGTGCCGAGGAAGACCGCAAGCATATGGATCGGCCGGGCACGCCGCAGGACATCGCGCCCGTTGTTGCCTTTGCGCTCAGCGATCATGCGAAGTGGTTTCGTGGCGCCAACCTGACGGTCGATGGCGGCATGTCCGGCCACATCCTGAGCAAAATCCACCAGCTTTGAGGCCTTCGCCATGCAATCGCTGACAGGCACGCAGAAAATCCATCACGCAGCCGGGCTCTATCTGGAAGGCATCCGGGACGGCAAGGTCTGGGAGGCGCTGAACGCACACACGGGTGCGCGCTACACGCAGCATTCCACCGGCGTTGGTGACGGGCAGCAGGGCTTTGCGGATTTTTTCGGCCCGTTCCTGGAACGCAACCCGGTGCGCCATATCGAGGTGGTCCGGGCAATCGAGGACGGGCCCTACGTCTTCCTGCATGTCTATCAAAGCCTCAACAAAGGCGAGAGCCGCTGGGTGACGGGCGACCTGTTCGATACCGACGAACGCGATCGGGTGATCGAACACTGGGATGTCATCCAGTGCTACGAGACGGAAACGACGTCGGGCCGGACCATGACGGACGGTGCCACGGCGATAGAGGACCTGGACAAAACGGACGCCAACAAGGCGCTGGTGCAGGCGTTCTGTGATACCTGCCTTATCGGCGGGGAAGCGGACCGTGCGCCGGAATTCATATCCGCCGCCGAATACCATCAGCACAATCCGGGTGCAGGCGACGGGCTTGACGGTTTCGAAGCCTTTGCGGCCGGGCTTGCAGCCCGTGGCGAAGCGATGCGTTACTGGAAAGTCCACAAGCTGATCGGCCAGGGGAATTTCGTCGTCACACTCAGCCACATGCAGATGGGCAGAAGGCACTACTGCGTCTTTGACATTTTTCGGCTGAAAAACGCCAGGATTGTTGAGCACTGGGACGTCATTGAAAAAATCCTCCCGCCGGAGGAATGGAACAACCAGGGGAAGTTCTGAGGACAAGATCATGACTAACATGGACCAAGTCATCACCACGGACATTTTCATCAACGGGGAAGGGCGCCCGGCCTCCGGTGGTGCCGTCTATGATCTCTACAATCCCGCAAGGCCGGCCGAACTTGTCGGTCATGCCGCAGCCGCGTCGCGTGAAGACATGAACGACGCCGTTGAGGCGGCCCACGCCGCCTTTCCGGCCTGGGCAGCGCTCGGTTATCAGGAACGGGCGCGCAGGCTGCGAGACATTGCGGCTGCGCTGACGGCAGATGAGGAAGACGTCAAATACCGCTCGCGTCTCTTTACCCGAGAGCACGGCAAGATCGCCCGCGAAACGCTTCTGGAAATGAGCAGGCTCGGTGATCGGTTTATGCAGGCAGCCGCTTACGGTGAGCGCATCGCCATCGATGAAGAACTTGGACCGGCAGAGGTCGGGCCGAAGTTCGACACGATCATCACCCGTCAGCCGCGCGGTGTCGCCGCGCTGATCGTGCCCTGGAACTGGCCGTTGTCGATCCTCGGGGCCAAGCTGCCGCAGGCCCTAGTCACCGGCAACACGGTGGTGGTGAAACCGTCGGAAGATTCCGCGATGGCGCCCGTGCTGACCCTTGAAATCATCGCAAAAATGCTGCCACCGGGCGTCGTCAACATCATCACTGGCGATGCCAAACAGATAGGCGACACGCTGACCGGCCACCCGTTGGTGCGCATGGTCAATTTCACCGGCTCCGTCGGGGTCGGGCGTCATGTCATGAAGGTCGCGGCCGAGAACCTGACGCCGGTGACCCTGGAACTCGGCGGCAATGACGCGGCTCTGATCCTGGAAGATGCGGAGCTGAATGAAGAAGCCTTCAACAAGATGTACTGGGGCACTTTCGGGTCGTCCGGCCAGATCTGCATGGCGCTCAAGCGCATGTATGTGCACGAAAGCCGCTACGACGAGGTGATTGACGGCTTTACCGCCGCCTGCGAACGCGCCGTGGTCGGTGACGGGCTTTTGCCCGAAACCACCATGGGTCCGGTCAACAATCCGCGTCAGCTCAAAGTCGTGAAGGACATGATCGCGGAAGCGCGCGCAAAGGGGGCGGATCTGAAGGAATGCGGCCAGGTGCCGGATGAGGATCTTTACAATGGCGGCGGATTTTTCCAGAAACCCGCGCTGGTCTACGACGCCGATCCGTCGCTCAAGATGGTTCGCGAGGAACAGTTCGGGCCCTGCCTTCCCATCATGAAATTCCGCACGGAGGAAGAGGCGATCGAAAAGGCGAACGACAGTGAGTTCGGCCTGTGTTCCTCCGTCTGGACAGTCGATGCTGAACGCGCTGTGCGGATCGCGCGGCGTCTTGAGGCCGGATACACCTATCTGAACGGTCACGGACCGATGGCGCAGGACGGGCGTGGCCCCTTCGGCGGTTTCAAGCATTCCGGCATCGGCCGGAACCTTGGCTATGACGGGGCGCTCGCCTTTGCCGAACCGCATTCCATCTCAGCGCCTGCCGGCTTCCTGATCAGTGAGACGAACTGATCCGGTTGCCCCGACGGCTAGCGAACAAAAACGAATTTCCGGAGGAAAGAGACATGGCACAGCTTGGTGAAAACATCATCGGTGAGAGCAGTTTTGCGCCGTTCTTCAAGGTTTCGAACGCGGATGAAGTGACCATCGATGCGCCGGACAACCGCAAGGGTGACGCCTTGCGGACCTGGGTACGGTCCTTGTCCGGGTTCCAGAAAGAGGCCTTGGTCAGATCCGCCAAGACAGGTGACACCTGGCGTCTCGTTTCCGATGAGGGCGCCTATCTCAATGGCTATGACGAGGCGCCGTGCCCTCTGGCCTTTCTGACAACCGGCATGATCGCCAGCTACATGAACGAGATCCTGGCTCTTGCCGAGATGCAGGGTGTCGAGATCCGCAAACTGAGGCTGATCCAGGACAACTACTACACCATGAAAGGCTCCATGCCGAAACGCACGATGGTAGGCGGAGCAGAACCTGTTGAGCTGCGCGTCGAGATCGATTGCGATCTGGAGGACGTCGAGCTCAACACGTTCCTGATGAACGCTGTTCATGCGTCTCCGCTCAATGGCCTCATGCGTGGCAAACTGGAGAGCCTGTTCAAACTCGGCAAGAACGGCGTGGAGCTGCCGACAGCCAAGGTCGCCGAGATCGAGGGCGACCTTTTCGAAGACCCTGGCAATCATTTTGCCAAGAGCGCGGCGGCTGCATCCGACCTCGTGCTTGTGGAACCCGTCGGCATGACGCCGAAAAAGGAGGTCGCGCTTGGAACGGCAGCTGCCGCCTCAAGTCTGGCCGACGAACAGAACCGGCGCCTCAACCCGGGTGCCATCGCCGAATTGAGGCCCGACGGCATCAAGGACATTCAGCAGATGCTCTATTCGCCGCACGGAACAAGTTTCCGTTTCCTGAGCTCTGAAGACGGCCGGGCACCGGATGCCAACACGCTGATCAGCGCAGGTGTCGGTTTCTGCTTCATGACCCAGTTCGGCCGCTTCGTCTCCATGCTGAAACTGGACCTTCCCGACTACCGCATTGTCCAGGACACGCACTTCTCGCTCGGCGGTGCCTCCGGTGGCACCGGCAAGGCGGGCGAGGCCGATCCGATCGAGACACATGTCTACCTGGAAACCACCGAAAGCGACGAGACGGCTCAGGAAATGCTCGATATCTCCGAACAGACCTGCTTCCTGCACGCGTTCTGCCGCACCGATCTGAAGACCAAGCTGAAAGTTGTTCGCATTTGACGTGAAGGTTCTGTGACCTGATTGTTCAGGGGCAAAGCCGTAGAGGATCTGGGAGGATCGACATGAGGGTAGCGTTGACGGGCGGGGCATCGGGCATCGGGGCGGAAGTCGCGAAGAAACTGGGCGGCCTCGGCCACGAGGTCACCGCGTTTGACATCTCCGAACCCGAGGTTCAGGTGGCGAACTGGATCAAGACGGATCTCAGCGATCCGGACTCGATCCGCGCAGCGACGGATGCCGCGTCTGGAACGTACGATGCGCTCATCAACAATGCCGGGCTGCCACCACGCGACGGGCTGGAAGAGAAAATCCTGCAGGTGAACTGGTTCGGCCTGCGCAGCTTGATGGACAGCATGCTGGACAAGCTGGTGCCGGGCAGTGCCATCGTCAACACGGCCTCTCGGGCGGGGGCGCATTGGCATGACAATCTTGATGAGGTCAAGGCCCTGATGGCGCTGGACCGCGACGCGCTGCCGGGCTTCATCGCGGACCGCGGCATCGACGCAACGCGGGCGTACAATCTCTCCAAGGAAGCGGTGATCGTCATGACCATGGCTGAGACTGAAAACATGATCGCTCGTGATCTCAGAATGAACTCAGCCAGCCCGGCAGCGGTCAGCACCGGTATCCTGAAGGATTTTGCGGCTGCGTTCGGAGACCGGATGGCCAGGAATGTCGCGCGGGCCGGACGGCCGGGTCTGCCGGAGGAAGTGGCCGACGTTATCGTTTTCCTTGCCTCACCGGAAAGCGGTTGGATCAAGGGGCAGGACATCACCATCGACGGCGGCATGAGCGCGATGGCGATGAGCGACAGGCTGGAACTTTAGCGGTTGGGAATTTGCGACCCGGGCTCTAACGGTCACTGCAGGATCAATGAGGCGTCGACAAAACATCCGGAGCCTTTATTCGCTCTCGGTCCAGCACCTCTGCAACGCGTTTTGCCGCTTTTTGAAGATCGTCCAGGCAGCCGAAGGCCAGCACCTCGTTGATATCCATGTCATCTATCATCCAGAGAATACTGATCGATCCATGCACGCCGGACTTTGAGATGATCGGGACCGCCATCGCGCCGAGCTCTGGACCCGGGTCGAAAGGTGCTTGCCAATAGGCAGCCTCGCGCAGGCCAAAGCCCCGCTGCCGCGTTTCGGCAATCTCACGTTCCAGAAATCCGCTCTCGATAAGGCGTGTTTCTTCTTTGCTCGCCATGTTGCGGATACTTTCCAGATGGCGTTCGGCAACCCGCTCGGGAGAAAAAGCGAGAATGGCGCGGCCATGCGCAGACAGAACCATCGACGGACGGATACCGAGCGCAGTCCGCGTCGGCGCCATCGGGCCGCGGAGGCGGGTGCTCTCGATGATTTCGATCCGCCCCGCGCCGACCACCGCGTTGAGATCAGACGGCAGCCCGGTCTGCCGTCCCTTGAGCTCCAGAAGAATAGGGCCTGCAAGTTCGGCGAGCGGATGTGCGCGCGCTTTTTCTCCAAGGACCTTGCCGATGGAATGTGACAGTTCGTATTGCCCCTCAACGATATTGCGCCGGACCCATCCGCGATGTTGAAGGCTCGCGAGAAGGCGCAGCAAGGTCGCGTTCGAGTAGCCGGTCGCCTGGCGCAGGTCGGCCAGCGACGAGCGTGTGTGGCGCGACAGATACTCGATGATTTCGAGCCCGCGTTCCAGCGATCTGACGCGTTCGTTCCGGTCTGTTTCGGTCATGGTTCAATCGGTCCGCCTAGCGGACTGGAGAATAGACAGCCTGAAAAAGAAGGGCAATACTTTGTCAACAAACGGGCGCTGCCCGAGGGAGGAAGCCGGCCAGTACGGTTGGCAAAAAAGTGGAGAAATCCGCGCTTGAATATTCTGTTCATCATGTATGACCAGCTAAGGTTTGATTACCTCAGCTGCGCCGGACACCCGCATCTGCTTACGCCGAATTTCGACAAGGTGGCGCAGATGGGGGTCCGCTTTACCAACGCCTATGTCCAGTCGCCGATCTGCGGCGCGAGCCGGATGAGCTTTTACACCGGCCGGTACGTGTCCTCTCACGGAGCGGCCTGGAACGGGTTCCCGCTTCGCGTGGGTGAACAGACGCTCGGCGATCACTTGCGCGCCTCCGGCATGGATTGCTGGCTGATCGGCAAGACGCACATGAAAGCAGACAAGGACGGCATGAAGCGGTTGGGGCTGGCACCCGACAGCATGATCGGCGCAAGACAGGCCGAGTGCGGGTTCGATGTCTGGATCCGGGACGACGGGCTCTGGGGCTACGGTCCGGATGGTTTTTACGACGAGAAGCGCTCCCCCTATAACGAATATCTGAAATCGAAAGGTTATGAGGGCGACAACCCCTGGGCCGATTTCGCAAATGCGGGCATCGACCAAGACGGCAACATTGCGTCCGGCTGGATGTTTGAAAATGCCGACAAGCCGGCAAACATTCAGGAAAAGGACAGCGAAACCCCCTGGCTGACGGCCAGGACCATCGATTTCATCGAAGAGCAGAATGGGCCCTGGTGCGCTCATGTCAGCTACATCAAGCCGCACTGGCCCTATATCGTCCCGGCGCCTTATCACGACATGTTCGGCTTAAATCATGTTCCCGCGCCCTGCCGCCACGAGGCCGAGCGGGTGGACCCGCATCCGGTTTTTGCCACTTACATGGACAACCTGATCTCGTCTGCCTTTCAAAAGGACGATGTCCGGCAAAAGGTCATCCCGGCCTATATGGGCCTCATCAAGCAATGCGACGATCAGCTTGGCATCCTGCTGGACTATCTGGAGTCCAGCGGACGGCTGAAGGACACCATGATCGTCCTGACTTCGGACCATGGTGACTATCTCGGAGATCATTGGCTGGGCGAAAAGGACCTCTTTCACGACCCGTCCGTGAAGATCCCGATGATCGTCTACGATCCGCGCCCTGAAGCCGACCGCACGCGCGGCACGACCTGCGACGCGCTGGTCGAATCCATCGATCTCGCGCCGACCTTTGTGGAAGTCGCGGGCGGCAAGGTTCAAGATCATATTCTCGAGGGCCGCTCATTGGTGCCCTGGCTTTGCGGCGAAACCCCGGCATGGCGCGAATTTGCCGTTTCCGAATTCGACTATTCCCCGACGCAGCAGGCGGTGAAACTGGGTCTCGATCCCAAGGACTGCCGCCTCTTCATGGTGTTCGACGGCCGCTACAAGCTGATGCATGCCGAAGGTGGGTTCCGGCCGATGCTGTTCGATCTGAAAGAGGACCCGGACGAGTTCCACGATCTCGCGAAGGGCAGAGCTCATCAGGCGGAGATTGACCGTCTCTACGCCATGTTGGCCGATTGGGGCAGACGCTGCGCGCAGCGGGTCACGCGCTCCGACGACGACATCAGGAATATGCGAGGAAAATCAATCCGGAAAGGCATTCTGCCGTTCCTGGTCGACGGCTCGGAAGTGCCTTCCGAGTTGACTGAAAAATATCGCGGCCCGGCGATGCAAGATCACACCGGAGACTGACCCATGCCCAACGCCGATTTGCTCCACCACAATGAGACACAGTTTCGAAAGTCGATCGTCGAACTGGCGCCGGGCATGTGGACGGCGGTGGGCTACGCGGCATCAACGCAGCATTTTGTTGAAGGCGAAACCTCTCTGGCTGTCATCGACACCTCTGAGAGCACGGGCGCGGCGAAAAATGTGCTCGCGGAGATCCGGAAACGCACCGACAAGCCTGTGGGGCGGATCATCTACACGCACAGCCATCGGGACCATATTTCGGGCGCGAGCATATTCGCCGAGGGTCGCGACGTTCCGGTGCTGGCGAACGCGAAATTCAAGTCTGATCTGGTTGGCCAGGACGACAGTATCATTGCGCCACACAAGGCGCTGAACCGCAGAACCGCTGCGCAGTTCGGCATCGGTTTATCACCGGAAGAGCGCGTCTCCCTGGGCTGCGGCCCCGGTGACCGGCCAATGGAAGGTCTGGGTGCAGGCTTTCTGCCACCGACGGACCTTGTTGACAGCAATCGGGAAATCGACCTTGACGGCGTCAGGGCGAAGCTGATCATGGCGCCCGGCGAGACCGCCGATCACATGGCCGTCTGGTTGGAAGAGGCCGGCGTTCTGTTCCCGGGCGACAACTGGTATCACGCTTTTCCCAATCTCTACGCCATCCGCGGCACGCCCTATCGTGATTTTGCTGCCTGGGCGGACAGCCTCGACCTGCTTGCCGGACTTGGTGCCACCGTGTTGGCTCCGGGACACACGATGCCGGTGTTCGGAAAAGACAGGGTCCGCGACGTTCTGAGCACGACCGGTGCGGCGATCCGGCATGTGATGCGCCACACCGCAGACGGCATGGACAAGGGCCTGTCCCTGGACGACATCGCCGCGAGCCTGAGGTTGCCTGAAGAGATTGCGCAGAAGCCCTGGCTCGGTGAATTCTACGGCAAGGCGAGCTGGTCGGCCCGCGCTTTTGCGACGGGAACTCTCGGCTGGTACGACGGCAATCCGACCCATCTCGGCACGCTCTCTTCGGTAGAACGCGCAACACAAATGGCAGAGCTTGCCGGCGGTGTCGACGCGCTGACAACAGCTGCACGGTCTGCGGCGAACCCGCAGTGGCGCCTGGAACTGTGTGACCATTTGATTGCGCTCGGTGAGCCGGCTGAAACTCTCAAGGCCGAAGCGATGGAACAGCTGGCCGAGGGCGAAGTCAACGCGACGGCCCGCAATACTTACCTCTGGAACGCACGCCAGCTTCGGAATGCGGAGGCGGCCAAATGAGCGAGACCAGATTTGAACAGCGGATCGCCGACATTCTGTCCTTCATCTTCGCCATGGTCATTCTGGTTTATGCAGCCTCTGGGCCGCTGTCCGAGTTTGTCCGTTGGGTGATCGAGGTCACGACACCCGGTTTCGACGAACTGTCCCGTCGCCAGCAACGGCTGCTTCTGCGTGATCACTGGCTCGGCGGCAGCTTCCGGTCATTCGAACGCGCTTTCCTGCTGCCGACCGGCCTGATCCTCGGACTGCCGATCCTGTTTTCCTTTGCCGTTGCTTTCCTCAGTCTGAATGACACCCGGCCCTGGATAAAGTGGGTTCTGACGGCGCTCTCCACCTTTGTCTTCTGCATGTGGGTCGCAAATCTTTTTGCCGTTGACGGCGGTGCCTTGCCGTCGGCGCGTCCGCTGGACTTCATCCTGTTTCCGATCGCAACGGTACTGGTTCTATATCTGACCTGGCGCAATTTCGGTTCCTTCATCGTCGGCTTCTGTCTCTTTTGGGTCATCTACTTCTTCGTGCGCGGTTGGCTTCCGGAATGGACCGGCATTCTGGCTGGGTCCGAAGCAACGCTTGCACAGAGCATGCGCTCCATGGTGCTGAATTTCTGGTCGCAAACCGGCGGCATGTTCGGCCAGCCCCTTCAGGTGGTGTCCGGCAACGTGCTGATCTTCATCGTCTTCGGAGCAGTGTTGATGGCGAGCGGTGCAGGCGACCTCCTGATGAAGATCGCCAACCGGCTGACCGGCGGTCTGACCGGCGGGGCCGCCCACGCAGCCGTTGCGAGTTCCGCGTTGTTCGGCACCTTGAGCGGTGCGGCGATCTCCAATGTGGTCTCGACCGGGGTCATGACCATTCCCGTGATTAAGCGCTCCGGGTTCCGGCCTGCCTTTGCGGCTGCTGTGGAAGCGGCAGCCTCGACCGGCGGGCAGGTGATGCCGCCGGTGATGGGTGTGGTTGCCTTCTTCGTCGCCGGACAGATCGGGCTCGAATACCGCTATATCGTAATTGCCGCGATCATCCCGGCGGCATTCTTTTACCTTGGCACGTTCCTGACGGTCTATTTCGAAGCGCGGCGGCAGGGTGTCGGTCCGCTGCCTGAGGAAGCACGTCCGAGACTGACCGGCGCAGAACGTGTGCAGTGTCTTGTCTTCGTGTTGCCCCTCGGTGTTTTGAGCTACTTCCTGTTTGCTCAGCCGTCAGTGCCAAAAGCCGGGTTTTATGGCTTTATCGTTGCGCTCGTCAGCGCGTTGCTTCTGTTCCGCAGTTTCCGCTCGCCTGACAAGCTGTACGCGGCGTTCGTCAGCGCCGGAAAGATGTCGGCTTCGATCATCGTGATCGTCACCGCAATCGGATTGATCGTCGGCCTGATCCAGGTGTCCGGCTTCAGCGGACGGTTGTCGCTGCTGCTCGCCCAGCTCGCGGGCGGGCCTTTGTTCGGAACGCTGGTCGTTGTTGCCCTTGGCGCGATCGTGCTCGGCATGGGGCTGCCGCCGGGGGCAACCTATTTCATCATCGTCATCGCGCTCAGCTCCGGCATTGATGCGGTCGGGATCGCACCGCTCACCTTGCATCTTTTCGTGGTCTTCTTCGCGGTGATTTCGACCGTGACCCCGCCGGTGGCGCTTGCAGCCTTTGCCGCCGCGCCCATTGCAGGAGCAGACCCGGTCCGCACAGGGTTCCAGGCCGCGCGTCTTGCGCTGGCGGGATTTATCATTCCGTTCGTCTTCGTCTATCACCCCGCCGTTTTGTATAAACTCCAGGTCCTGTTTGGCTGGTTCGGCGGCGAGGTGCCGACATCGAAGGCAATGATCGACATTTCCACCGTGAGCTGGTTCGATCTCGGCTGGATCATCGTCGCCTTCTCGCTCGCCATGTGGCTTTTGACCTCGGCCCTGACAGGGTTTGAGAAAAACCGCCTGAATGTCGCCGAGCGCATATTGCGGGGTGTCGCGGGCGTTGCGCTGCTCATCCCGAACATGGCAGTCGCCGGCATCGCGCTGGTCGCCGGCATCGGCCTCGTCATTGGACATCGGTTTCTGGGGGGAGACCCGTCACCGGTCGACGCGAAGTCGGCCTGAAACAACTGAATACGCATTGGTCAGGGAGGACAATACATGCGGAATCTGGCAATCGCCGCAAGCGCGGCAATGATCTGGGCAGCACCGGCCCAGGCGCAGGACACCTTGAAGATGGCGACGATCGCGCCCAGCCTCGGGCAGGCGATCACCATGGCCACCTTCGCCAATATCGTCACGGACAATCTTGACGATATTGAAATCGAGGTTTCCGGCGGCGGCGCGGCAACGCTTCACATGATGGAAGTTGCCCGCGGCAACCTGGACATGTCCATGACCAGTCCGGTGATCTACAACCTCATGTCCGCAGGCAAGGCGATGTATGCCAACGAAGCGGACGCTCCGGAGCTTGCCAAGAATTACCGGCTCTTGATGTGGTTTCCTTACGGCCAGTATCACTTCGCCGTTCGCGACGACAGCGATATCCAGGTTCTCGACGATATCGAGGGAGCTTCGGTCTTTCTCGGACCCCAGGGCGGCGGCGCTTATAACGCGGCGCGCGGCTGGGTCGAATCCACGACCGGCCTAGTCGAAGGTGAGGACTATGATGCCATCAAGGCCAACTGGCAGACCGGCTTCCAGGCGTTTCTGGACGGCAAGATCGATGTCTACGTGAATGGCTGCCTCGACCCGTGCGGCCAGTTCATCCAGTTTACAGAAACGGAGAACCTGCGCTTCATCGGACCGGAAAGCCATGAAGGCGAGGAAGTCGACAAGTGGCTCGGCAAATGGCGCTACCGCGCCGAGGTTCCGGCCGGCATGTATGAGGGCCAGAAAAACGAGGATGCGGTGATGTCCTTCGATACGGCAGTCGGCATCGGCGTGCGCGCCGATCTGGACGAGGAAACCGTCTACAAGGTCACCAAGACGTTCTGGGACAATCTGGAACAGGTCACGTCCGAAGCCCCCTGGGCAGAGGCCCTCGACGTGAAGTTTGCCGCAACCAAACGCGGCCTTATGGAACTTCACCCGGGTGCAGAGCGCTACTACCGCGAAGTCGGCGCGATTGAATGAGAACAGGGGCGGGAGGCAAAGGCCTCCTGCCCAAACTCACTTTGCTGCAAGCTATTTTGCAGGCGACTAAGGAGACCAGAGGAAGTCTCACCCAAGAACGTCCGCAACGGCTTTCCGGGTCCTGTCGAGGATCACGTCGGCTTCCTCTCTAGTGAGACATAGAGGTGGGGCAAACCCCAGGATGTCGCCTTGCGGCATCGCGCGGGCAATCACGCCATGCTTGAGAAGCGCGGCCGCCAAAGCGGGGCCGATTTTGCGCGAGGGGTCAAAAAAGGTCCTGCTGTTCCTGTCTTCCACAAATTCAGCGGCAACAAGGAGCCCTTCGCCGCGAATCTCACCGATATTCGGATGATCTCCAAGGGCTTCGGTCATCATTTGTTTCAGATAAGCGCCGGTTTCGCCGGCGTTCGCGACCAGTTCGAGCTTATCGACCAATTCAAGATTGGCGATCGCCGCGGCTGCGCCGATCGGATGCGCCGAATAAGTCCAGCCATGTCCTATTGGACCCGTCTCGTCCGTGCCTTGCATCAGCACATTCCAGACCTTGTCTGAAATGACGGAGCCGGACAGCGGTGCGTAAGCCGACGTCAGCCCCTTCGCAATCGTAATGATGTCCGCCTCAATGCCGTAGTGCCCGGCCCCGAACATTGAGCCGAGGCGGCCGAAGCCGGTGACGACCTCGTCGGCGATCAGCAGGATATCATGCTTTTTCAGGATCGGCTGGATCGCCTCCCAGTAACCTTCAGGCGGGGGCATCAGCCCGCCTGTGCCCATGGCCGGTTCGCCAATAAAGGCTGCGATCGTATCGGCCCCTTCACGCTCGATCAGCAGTTCCAGCTCGGACACGCAATGAGCAACGAAATCCGCTTCTGTCATCGAAAGATCGGGGCGTCGGAAATAATAGGGTGCTTCCGTGTGCAGGACATTGTCGAAGGGCAGATCGAATTTTTTATGAAACAGCTCCAGACCCGTAAGCGACCCCGTCATCAGCCCGGAGCCGTGATAGCCGCGCCAGCGGGAGATGATCTTCTTCTTTTCCGGGCGGCCGAGAATGTTGTTGTAGTACCAGACGAGCTTGATATTGGTTTCGTTGGCGTCCGACCCGCCGAGACCGAAATAGACCTTGGACATGTTCGCCGGTGCACGGTCCAGGATCATTTTCGACAACGTGATCGAGGCTTCTGTGCCGTGACCGACATAGGCGTGATAATAGGCAAGTTTCCGCGCCTGATCGGCAATGGCGTCCGCGATTTCCCGGCGCCCGTAACCGACATTGACACAATAAAGTCCGGCAAAGGCGTCCAGAAGCCTGGTACCGTCCCGGTCTTCGATGTAAACGCCCGAGCCGGTCTCCACGATCCGGCTCGGTGCGTCTCCGCGCGCATGCTGTGCCAGGTGCGTTGAGGGGTGAAAGAAGTTTTCGCGATCCCACTGATCGAGCTGGTCGTTGCGAAGCATTTCCTGTCCTTTTGTTTGGTCACGCCCAGTCGCGGCAGACGTATTTGATATCCATGAAGTCGGCCATGCCGATGCGGGCGCCCTCACGGCCGAGACCGGACTGTTTCATTCCGCCAAAGGGAATGGGCGCGCCAGTTACCTTGGTTCGGTTCACCGCGACCATGCCGAATTGAAGGCGGCGGCTCGCTCGGTAAATCCGGCGTGGATCGCTTGTGTGCACATAGGCGATCAGACCGTATTCGGTGTCGTTGGCGCGGCGCAGCGCTTCTTCTTCGTCGTCAAAGGGGGCGATTGCGGCGACCGGGCCGAACGTTTCTTCATGCATGATCTTCGCGCTCGACGGAACGTCCCGGAGCACCGTGGGCTCGTAGAACAGAGGACCGGCGGTATGACGCCTTCCACCGCACAGAAGCGCTGCCCCCTTCGCCAAGGCGTCCGCGACGTGGCTTTCCTGTTTGTCGATCGCCTTGTGGTTCATCAGCGGGCCGATGTCTGGGTCATCCAATCCGAGTCCAACCGTTAGTTTGGCCGTGCGGGCCGCAAAGCGCTCGCAGAATTCGTCATAAACCGGCCGTTCCACCAGAAAACGGTTGGCGCCAAGGCAATCCTGTCCTGACGTCGCAAATTTTGCCTTGACCGCTTCGTCCACGGCCCGGTCCAAGTCGCAGTCGGCAAAGACGAGAAACGGCGCGTGCCCGCCGAGTTCGAGAACCATGCGTTTGATCGTGTCCGCACTCTGGCGGTAAAGCAGCTTTCCGATCTCCGTGGAACCTGTGAAGGAGAGGGCCCTGACGCGTGTGTCTTCCATCCAGGGAGCAACGACTGTGGCCGGTTCACCGGTGATCACATTGAAAACACCCGCCGGGATGCCCGCGCGTTCCGCCAGTTCAGCTAGTGCGAGGCAGGAAAACGGTGTTTCTACAGACGGATGCACGACCACCGTACAGCCAGCTGCAAGAGCCGCGGACGCCTTGCGGGTGACCATCGCACTCGGAAAGTTCCAGGGTGTAATCAGCGCGGCCACACCGACCGGTTCCATCCACACTTCGACCTCCGCGTCGGCAAGATGCGAGGTCACGCCTTCGACATTCGGACGTTTGGCTTCTTCGGCGAAAAACTCGACAAAAGAAGCGCCATAGTCGATTTCCCCCCGCGCCTCGGAAATGGGCTTTCCCTGCTCGAGCGTCATCAGCAACGCAAGATCCTCACGGTGGTCCGATATCAGCTCGTACCATCGCTTCAGGATGGCTGAACGGTCTTGCGGCAGCAGTGCGGCCCAGGGCGCAAAACTTCGATGCGCCGCTTCAACCGCGCCCCTGCTTTCTGCAACATCGAGACTGGCGACTTCACCAATCTCGTCGCCGGTCGCCGGATCGGTAACCTTGAGAGTGCTGCCGTCCTTGTTGGCAATCCATTTGCCGTCGACGTAGGCGAAGGACCGAAGCAGGCGTTTGTCGTTCAAAAATGGAGGTGTTGATTCCTGACGAAGGGACATTTCCATCAATCCGGTCTCCTGTTGTCATGCGCCGACATTAAGAGAGTGGATCGCGATGAAACTTCTGAAGGGGTGAACCTTGCTAGAGGAATTCTCTTTATTCAGGCTGATTGGCAGCTGTTTCCTCTGCGGCGTTGTCGCTGAGCAAAAGGTCAAGCGGCGGTGCGCCGTGCAGCTTCACGGGTTTTGTAACGACGTATGTGTAGTACCTCGCCAGTCCGACTTTTCCGTCCAGAAGCTGGTCAATGAGGCGTTGATAGCTGTCGATATCCTTTGTGATGATCCGCAAAATGTAGTCGAAGCCGCCGCCGATGGCCCAGCAGGCGACGATTTCCTCAAACCGCTCGATGATGCGCTCAAAGGACTGAAAGCTCTCAGCCCTGTGGTTCTCCAGTTCGACAGTCACGAAGACCTCGATATGGGCGGCAATGTTTTTGAGCGAAATGTCGGCACTGTATCCGCGGATGATCCCGGCAGCTTCCAGTCGCTTGAGACGTTCCCAGAGCGGGGTAGGGGACAGGTTGACCCGCTTTGCAAGGTCGGCTTTGGAAAGCCTGCCCTCTTGCGACAGGATGGTCAGGATTTTCAGATCACGTTCGTCGAGTTTCAGCCCGGGCATGAGGCGACCATGGACAGGTTGAATTGACTTGTCAATTGTAATGAAAATCGTCAGTATGAAATCATGACAATATGGAAGACCTTCCCTGAAACAATCCAGCGCCCGGCCTACCGGTCGTTGGCCGACCTGATCTCAAATGCGATTGACACCGGTGATCTGGAGGTCGGCGCGCGCCTGCCGACCCATCGGGAGCTTGCCTATCAGCTCAATCTAAGCGTTCAGACGATCAGCCGGGCTTATGACGAGCTGATCCGCCGGGGTCTTATAGAAGGGCAGGTTGGTCGAGGGACATTTGTCAGCGCGGGACCGGCAAAGTCCAATTGGCCGTTCGTTCCGGCAGGTCACGACGGTCAGTTGATCGATCTTTCAATTCTCAAACCTGTAACCGCACCGTTGCACCGCGACAAGATGAGCGCTGCACTTGCCGAGCTTTCTGGCACGCTCGCAGACGCGAGCATCTTTTCGTTCAAGCCTTCAAATGCCCTGGAACCCTTCAAAAGTTCGGCCATTTCCTGGCTGGCACGTTGCGGCGTGAGATGTGCGCCGGACGCGGTCGTCATGACCAACGGTGCAACGTCTGCGATGACGACGGCGCTGCTGACAGCGGCAAATGCAGGTGACCTCGTTTTGACAGAGGCCATGTCTCATCACACGCTAGTGCCACTTTCCAGGTATCTGGATTTGCGTCTGGAGGGCGTGCCCATCGACAGCGAAGGTATTGTGCCGGGCGAACTTGAAAAGATTTGCAAGGCCAAGCCTGTAAAGTCTCTCTATGTCATGCCGAGCGGCCTGAATCCACTGGCGCTTATGATGGGTGAGGAGCGCAGAAAAGCGCTCGCTGAACTGGCTCGAAAATTCGATTTCACGATCATTGAGAACGATGCCTGGGGGCCTTTGCAGCCAGACAGACCGCCGCCGATTGCCGTGTTCGCACCGGAGCGGACCTTCTATTTTACAAGCTTCACCAAATGCCTGCTGCCGGGACTTCGGCACGGTTATCTCGTGGTTCCCGATCTTCTTGCATCCGCTGCCGCCAACCGGCACCTGGTCACGGACTGGGTGGCAACGCCCATCATGGCCGAGATTGCGTCACTCTTCATTGAAAACGGTACGGCCGACGAACTTCTGGCCTGGCAGATGGGCGCGCTTGGGCGGCGCAATGCGGTCGTGGCGAAGGTCCTGGAAGGCATTCCCTTCGGATCGAGCCCGAACGGAATGCATGTCTGGCTGCCGCTACCGGGCTCCTGGACCGAGGATGCCTTCGTCGCCCACGCGCGGCGCAAGGGTGTCGCCGTCGCACCCGGATCGGCCTTTGCCGTTTCGGATCAGGCCGTCTCTGCCGGGGTTCGTATTTGTATCGGAGGAATGGAAGACGGCGCCCTTGCGCATGGACTGCAATTGATCGCTCGTCTTTACAAGAGCCCGCCGGAGCCTGCTTTGCTGGCGCTTTGACGATTGTCCTTTTAGTCAAAAATTGTCATGATTTAATATTCTGATTGACTCTTAATTGTCCTCATTTCAATTTAGGACAATAACAACAACCCAGAACATTTTTCACGGCCGCCACGTCTCGACGTGTGGACCGGTTCCGAGGGGCAGGCCTGACGGCTCGCCGCTGCGGACTGTCTGTGTGTGCGCTCAAGGCAGCGGCTGCCAGGGAACAGCAAAAGCAGGTTAAGCACATGAAAAGCAAACTCACCGCCCTTCTCTCCGGCACCGCCATGCTGCTTGCGGGTATCTCGCAGATACAGGCAGCAGACTGGAAATATGCATTCGAAGAAGCCCTGACGGATGTGCAGGGCGTCTATGCAACGAAATTCAAGGAAGCCGTGGAGGCCAATTCCGATCACACGATCACGCTCTTTCCCTATGGTTCCTTGGGCGAGTCCGCCGACATCATGGAGCAGACCCAAGCCGGTCTTCTCCAGTTTGTGAACCAGTCCCCGGGTTTCACCGGCGCATTGATCCCCGAAGCCCAGGTCTTCTTCGTTCCCTATCTCTTGCCCACAGATCAAGATCATCTCGGGCGGTTCTTCAAGAACTCAAAGGCAATCAACGAAGATTTCGTCGGGCTGTATGCCAACCAGGGGCTGGAGCTGCTGTCCATGTATCCGGAAGGTGAGGTGGCAATGACCACGAAGTCACCGGTCAGGGGCTGCGAGGATCTGGACGAGGTCAAGTTCCGGGTGATGACCAACCCGCTTCTGGTCGAATCCTACAAGGCTTTCGGTGCAACACCGACGCCTCTGCCCTGGGGCGAAGTTTATGGCGGTCTTCAGACCAACATTATCCAGGGGCAGGAAAACCCGACCTTCTTCCTCTACTCCACGAAAATCTACGAGGTGACCGATCACATCACCTATGCCGGCCACAACAACTTCACCACGGCCCTGATGGCGAACAAGCAGTTCTATGACGGCCTCAGCGCGGAAGACCAGAAGGTGATCCAGGACGCGGCCGCTTCAGCCTTCGATTACATCGTCGGCTATCAGAAGAGCCTGGCGGACAGCGAGCTGGACAAGATCAAGGAAGCCAAGCCGGAGATGACCATCACGGTCCTATCGGAAGATGAGCGGGCTTGCTTCAAGAACGCCGCCGCCGAGGTCGAGGCAAAATTCATCGAGATGACCGGTGACAGCGGCAAGGCCATTCTCGACCAGATGAAAGCCGATCTGGAAGCAACGCGCGACTGACCCGTCGCCGGAGGGTGACAAACCGCGTGTGGGAGCCCGAAGATTTGCGGGCTCCCGTAAGGCTCGAGACAGGCTGGAGAGAACGGTGAAAAACGACGAAAGCACCGGTGCGGAGCAACCGCAGATGACCGGTATCCTCGGGATGCTCGACGATGTGGTCAGCCGGATCGAATCCGTGATGCTCGCGTTCGGCGTTCTTCTGATGGCGGCCAACACCGTGATCAACGTCGTCGGGCGCTTCGTTTTTCAGCACAGCCTTTTCTTTTCCGAAGAGCTGAACCGGATCCTGATCATCCTGATCACCTTTGCCGGGATCAGCTATGCCGCGAGACAGGGGCGTCATATCCGCATGTCCGCGATCTTCGACATGATGCCAGCTCCTGTACGCAAACTCGTGATGATCGTGATTGCGGCGGTCACGTCGCTGGCCATGTTCGCCCTGTGCTATTTCGCCGTCCGCTACATCATGAGTGTTGCAGCGTCGGGAAGGGTCCTGCCGGCGCTGGCCATTCCCGTCTACTGGATTTTTCTCTGGGTCCCCGTCGGATTTTTCATGACCGGTGTGCAGTACGCGCTGACCGCCATCAAGAACATTTTCGACAAGGACATCTACCTCTCCACGCAGGTGCTTGAGGGGTACGAAGAAGATGAATTCGAGGTTTAGGAGGAAAATCGATGGCGTTGACAATTTTCCTCATCATGATCGTGCTGCTGCTGGTTGGCTTTCCGATGATGATCCCACTGCTGGCAGCGACCTTTACCGGCTTCATGATGCTGTTCGGCGACCTCAGCAAGACCGAGTTCATGGTTCAACAGATGATGGCCGGTATTCGCCCGGCATCGCTGATCGCCGTGCCGATGTTCATTCTGGCAGCCGACATCATGACACGCGGGCAGTCCGCCGGGCGCCTGATCGACATGGTCATGAAATTCGTCGGTCACGTCAAAGGCGGCCTTGCAGTCAGCACCGCAACGGCCTGTACGTTGTTTGGTGCGGTTTCCGGGTCGACACAGGCGACAGTTGTCGCAGTCGGCTCTCCCCTTCGGCCACGCATGCTCAAGGCCGGTTACAAGGACTCGTTCGTTCTCGCGCTCATTATCAATGCGTCCGACATTGCCTTTCTCATTCCGCCATCCATAGGCATGATCATTTATGGCGTGATTTCGAGCACCTCGATTGCTGAACTCTTCATTGCGGGTATCGGGCCGGGCCTGCTGCTGCTCGTTCTCTTTTCTGCCTACAGCATGATCTATGCGACCATAAAGGGCGTGCCGACAGAACCCAAAGCCAGCTGGAGCGAACGCTTCGACGCGGTCAGAAAGGCCGTCTGGCCCCTCGGTTTTCCGGTGATCATCGTCGGCGGCATCTATGGTGGGGTCTTTAGCCCGACCGAAGCGGCAGCCGTCTGCGTGCTCTATGCAGTGTTTCTCGAGTTTATTGTGTTCCGGTCCTTGAAATGGCCGCAGATGTACACGATCGCCAAATCCACGGGGCTGATCACCGCGGTTGTCTTTATTCTCGTCGGCGCAGGCGCGGCGTTTTCCTGGGTCATCTCATTCGCACAGGTGCCGCAGCAGATCCTCGCCGGTATCGGCATTACCGAGATGGGACCGCATGGCGTCCTCGCTGTGATCTCGATTGCCTTCTTCATCGGCTGCATGTTCGTCGATCCGATCGTCGTGATCCTCATCCTGGTGCCGATTTTCGCACCTGTCGTGAAATCGGTCGGGCTTGATCCTGTGCTGGTAGGAACGATCATCACGCTGCAGGTGGCCATCGGCTCGGCGACACCACCCTTCGGGTGCGACATCTTCACGGCGATCGCAATTTTCAAGCGGCCCTATATTGACGTCATCCGCGGAATCTTTCCATTCACGGTGATCCTGCTTTCGGTCTCCGTCGCACTGATCTTCTTTCCACAGATTGCGCTTTTCCTGCGCGACCTGGCATTCCGTTGATGGAGCCAACCATGTTCAAGAACATTCTGGTCGCGGTTGATGGTTCGGTTGGTGCACAAAAGGCGCTGGAAGTTGCGGTGGGATTGCGGTCGTCCTGCAGCGCTGAACTTCAGATCCTGACTGTCTATCGCCACCACTCGCTCCTTGAAGCCTCCATGTCGATGGTGCGCCCGGACGATCCCGAACCGACGGACGATTCCTTAAGGGATCATGCCAAGGAGATTGCAGAACAGGCGAAGGCCTTCGCAAGGGACGCGGGAGCCGATCCTGTGCGAGCTTTCGTCAAGGTTGGCCAGCCGGCGCGAACGATCGTCAAGTTTGCCAGGGAGCATGAGGCCGATGTGATCGTCGTCGGCAGCCGCGGCCTTGGCGATGTCGAGGGATTTCTTCTCGGCAGCGTGTCTCACAAGATTACCAGTCTGGCCGGTTGCCCGGTGCTGGTCGTCTGAACAATTCTCTCAACGGCCGGTTCATGCTTGAACCGGCACGTCTTCATCAGGAAGTCAGTATGGCAAGAGTTGCGCTATCAGTGTCACCGGAAGCGGCACGGTTCAGCCCTACGGCGACAACCAGGTTCGGCCTGATTGCACTGGCAACGGACATGACCAGCGAACGCGATCTTTACCGGCAAACCGAAGGCAGTGATGTCGCAATTCATGTGACGCGGCTTGCCTTCGAAAATCCGACGACACCGGAAAACCTTCGCCAGATGGCCCCCCGCCTGACCGATGCGGCCGGGCTGCTTGCACCCCTCTTGCCGTTGAGCGCTGTGTGCTACAGCTGCACGGCAGCAACTGTCGTCATCGGCGACGATGCAGTGCGCAGATCCATTCAGGAGGCGTTACCGGACGTCCCGGTCGTCACGCCGACCGCCGCAGCGATGACAGCATTTCAGGCACTCGGCGTTCAGCGCATCGCGGTGCTGACGCCCTATACAATTGCGACGAGCGAACCGATGGCGGCGTTTTTCAGCGGTCAGGGTCTGGATGTCATCAATTTCGACTGCCTCGGCCTGGAGGACGATCGTGACATGGCGCGTCTCAGTCGCGAGACGATCGTGAATGCCGCCGTCGCCGCCGACCGGGAAGATGCCGAGGCACTGTTCATTTCCTGCACCGCCTTGCCGGCGCTTACGACGATCGGTGAAATTGAGTCCCGTATCGGAAAACCGGTGGTGACTTCAAACCAGGCTGCGGGCTGGCTCTTGACCCGCCTGGGTGGTCTTACCGATCATCACCCCACCGAATTCGGAAAACTCTATTCACTCGATCTCGCGCGCGAGAAGGCCTAAGGCTCCGCATGAACCAGCACGCATTTCAGTTTTATCCCGAATCTTTTGCCGAGGCCCGCGCGAGAATATCGGATACGATCCTGCGTACACCGACGTTTTTCTCCCAAGCTCTGACTGATGCACACGGTGAGCCGGTTCATCTGAAACTTGAACACTTGCAAAAGACCGGCAGTTTCAAGTTGCGTGGTGCGGCCAATGCCGTTCTTTCGCTCGACGATGCCGAAAAGGCAAACGGTGTCGTCGGTGTCTCCACGGGCAATCACGGCCGTGGTCTGGCCTTTGCTGCGAAAGAGGCGGGCGTCAGCTGCATCATATGCATGTCTTCACTTGTGCCGCAGAACAAGATTGACGGCATCCGGGCACTGGGTGCGGAGGTCCGAATTGTCGGGTCGTCGCAGGACGAGGCTCAGCTCGAGGTCGATCGTCTGGTCGCAGAGGAGGGGATGACCCTCATTCCGCCTTTCGATCACAAGGACATCATTGCGGGTCAGGGAACGCTGGGTCTTGAAATTCTGGAAGACGTTCCGGACGTTGAAACCGTGCTTGTGCCTCTGTCTGGAGGCGGTCTCATTTCCGGCGTCGCCGCGGCGACCAAGGCGTCCAAGCCTAACGTGAAGATCATTGGCATCTCTATGGAGCGTGGTGCTGCCATGGCGGCCTCACAGGACGCCGGTCGTCCGGTTCAGGTGCCGGAACTGCCGACGCTGGCGGATTCGCTCGGCGGTGGCATCGGGCTCGACAACCAGTACACGTTCAACGTGGTCCGCGATCTGGTGGATGACATTGTTCTATTGAGCGAAGCAGAGATTGCGGCCGGTATTCGTCACGGCTATTGGCAGGAGAAACAGGTCGTTGAAGGATCCGGCGCCGTGTGCCTGGCGGCTCTGGTGGCCGGAAAGGTGACTGTGTCGGGACCGACGGTCGCGGTGCTGTCCGGATGCAATATCGACATGAACATGCATTTGCGCATCATATCTGGCGAAGACGTCGATGTGGCACGCGAAGCGGAGGCCTGAGAGTGCCGGAAATCAAGATACTGACAGAAGCGGACCTCCGCGAAATCGTGCATCTCGACCTTGAAGCCGTCGACTGTGTCGAGCGCGCCTTTGCCGCTCTGGCGCAAGGCGGTGTTGTGATGCCGCCGATCCTGTCAATGGCAATCCCGGACCATAACGGTGAAGTCGACGTCAAGACTGCATATGTGCCCGGTGTTGAGAGTTTTGCGATCAAGATGTCGCCCGGCTTTTTCGACAATCCGAAGATCGGGCTTCCGAGCACGTCCGGTCTGATGATCCTGTTCTCCGCGCGAACCGGAATGGTCGAGGCGCTGCTTCTGGACAACGGTTATCTGACGGATGTCAGGACCGCTGCAGCGGGCGCCGTCGCGGCGAAGCATCTGGCGCCTGAAGACGCCAGGACGGCCTGCATTGTCGGCGCCGGAACGCAGGCCAAGCTCCAGCTTCAGGCCCTTCGTCTTGTCAGGCCGATAGAACAGGCCCGCTATTGGGCGCGGGACGTCGCGAAGGCCGAGGCGACCGCGCACGAAATGGCACAGGCGCTGGGAATTGACGTGAAACCGACGACGCATCTGCAGGACGCGGTCGGGGAAGCGGACGTGATCGTCACGACGACGCCGAGCTCACAGCCCTTGATCAAGGCAGATTGGTTGCGGGCGGGTCAGCATGTCACGGCGATGGGATCCGACCAGGACCACAAGAACGAACTCGATCCTGCCTGTTTCGCACGCGCGGATCTTTATGTTCCGGACCGCCAGTCCCAGACCCGGATACTAGGCGAACTGCATCACGCGCTTGCTGCCGGACATGTCGCCGATGACAGGCAGTTCGATGAACTGGGTGACATCGTTGCGGGCAAGGCGCCTGGGCGGCGCACGCCGGAAGACCTGACGATTTGCGATCTCACCGGGACCGGCATACAGGACACGGCCATCGCGACATTTGCACGTCAGCGGGCGGTAGCCGCCGGTGCTGGAACTCCGTTCAATTCCTGACGCTTACTGGAAGACCTTCATGATTGAGCCAACGCTCCATTTCACACAGGAAGAATACCGGGACCGGATCAACAAGACCCGCGCGGCAATGGAAAAAGCCGGCGTTGATGTGATTGTCGTCTCCGACCCGTCCAACATGGCCTGGCTGACCGGATATGACGGCTGGTCTTTCTACGTGCATCAGGCCGTTCTGCTCGGGCCCGGCGGCGATCCGGTCTGGTTTGGCCGCGGTCAGGACGCACAGGGCGCGCTCCGGACCTGTTTCATGGACCCGGACAACATCATCGGCTATCCGGACAACTACGTTCAGTCTACGGAACGGCATCCGATGGACTATCTGGCGGCGCGGATTGAGGAACGTGGCTGGGCCTCGTCGCGCATCGGCGTCGAGATGGACAATTACTGGTTCTCAGCGGCGGCCTTTGCGTCGCTGCAAAAGCATCTTCCCAATGCCGGTTTCCAGGACATAACCGCGCTTGTGAACTGGCAGCGTGCGGTGAAATCCGAGCAGGAACTTTCCTACATGCGCACGGCAGGGAAGCTGGTGGAGAAGATCCACGCGCGGATCCTGGAAAAGGCTGAGCCGGGTTTGCGCAAATGCGATCTCGTTGCCGACATTTACGATGCCGGCCTCCGATACGATCCGAACCTTGGTGCCGGCGGAGACTATCCCGCCATCGTTCCGCTTCTGCCATCGGGTAGCGATGCAGCCGCTCCGCATCTCACCTGGGATGACAGGCCCATGAAGTCCGGCGAAGGGACATTCTTTGAAGTGGCCGGAGCCTATCATCGCTATCAGTGCCCGCTCTCCAGAACCTTATTCCTCGGCAAACCGACCCAGACGTTCCTCGACGCTGAAAAGGCGGTTCTGGAAGGCATGGAGGCTGGTCTGGAGGCGGCCAGGGCAGGCAATCTGTGTGAAGACATCGCACACGCATTTTTCGCCGTCTTGAAAAAATACGGCATCACCAAGGACAACCGAACCGGTTATCCGATTGGCATCTCTTATCCTCCCGATTGGGGCGAACGCACCATGTCCTTGCGCAGCGGTGACCGGAGCGTCCTTCAGGAAAACATGACCTTCCACTTCATGACCGGTCTTTGGATGGAGGATTGGGGTTTTGAGATCACCGAGAGCATTGTCATTCGAGACGGTGCGCCCGAATGTCTGGCCAATGTTCCCCGCAAGTTGTTCGTGAAGGAGTGATCCATGGCTGAAAATCCGATCGTTCCAACCGTCCCGTTCGATCAGGACGGGGTCCATCATGGTTTTTTGCGCCTGCCCTATAGCCGCGACGATTCCGCCTGGGGCTCGGTCATGATCCCGATCACGGTGATCCGCAACGGGGACGGACCAACGGCTCTTTTGACGGGCGGCAATCATGGCGACGAGTATGAGGGGCCCGTTGCGCTGCAGGACCTCGCCGTGACGCTGTCAGCATCGGACGTCAGCGGCCGCGTCATCATCGTGCCTGCGTTCAATTACCCCGCGTTTCGTGCCGGCACGCGCACATCACCGATCGACAAAGGGAATCTGAACCGATCCTTTCCGGGCAGGCCCGATGGCACGGTTACGGAAAAGATTGCCCATTATTTCGACAGCCATCTGGTCCCGATGGCTGACATCGTTCTCGACTTCCATTCGGGTGGAAAGACCCTTGAATTCGTGCCGTTTGCGTCCGCGCATGTGCTGGAGGACAAGGAACAGCAGGCCGCCTGTGTTGCTGCCGCCCGGGCATTTAACGCTCCCTATACGGCCATCATGCTCGAAATCGACAGTGTCGGGATGTATGACACGGCGGTTGAGGAAAAGGGCAAGGTCTTCGTGACCACCGAGCTTTGCGGCGGTGGAACGGCGACGGCCCGCTCCATCGCGATTGCGAAGAAGGGTGTTCGCAACGTGCTCCGCCATGCCGGAATCTTGGCAGGTTCGCCGGAAATCCACCTGTCGGTCTCCCTTGATATGCCCGACGGCAACTGCTTCGTGTTCTCCGAAATCGACGGCATGATCGAACCGGTTGTGGATCTCGGCGACGAGGTGTCGGAAGGTGATCTGGTTGCAAGGGTCTGGCAAACCGACCGGACGGGCGTCTCTCCAACGGAGTACCACGCCAAACGATCCGGCATCCTGATGGCGCGTCATTTTCCCGGCCTTATCAAGTCGGGCGATTGCCTCGCCGTGGTGGCGGCGGTGGTCTGAGTCTCTGCACGCCGATTTGGGACGCTTTCAGTTGTGGGTACAGCACAAGCGCTGGCCTGAAAGGGTTCCGGTGTCGTTTCTGCAACAATAAATGACCACTTCGAAGACTTTCGTCGTCAGATCCTGTCGCGCAAAAATTGGAGCGCAAAAGCTCCACAGTCGGCCGCGTCAGGAACATGATCCTGTGTCCCTCGATCTCGCCGCTTCCGCGTAAAGACCCCGGCCCGCGTGTCGGGTACAAAACAAACACTCGAGCGAGCGCTTGTTGGTCGGAGATCTCGCGATCCCATTACCTGAAGTAGACACTTGATATGACGCGATTTTCAGCCTGGAATGTCTTCTGGAACGGTCTCAAGGGCCAAAAGGGATGGAGCCGCCAGTGGCGCGATCCGGAACCGAAACCGCACTATGACATCGTTATCGTCGGCGGAGGATTGCACGGTCTTGCGACAGCCTATTACCTGGCCGCCAATCATGGCCTGAAGAACATTGCCGTTCTTGAAAAGGGCTGGCTTGGCGGCGGCAATGCCGGGCGCAACACGACGATCGTGCGCTCCAACTACGCCCGCCCGGGCAATCGTGAGTTTTATGAGCATTCACTGCGTTTGTGGGAAAACCTGAGCCACGAACTGAACTACAACGTGATGTTCTCCCAGAGGTCCCACGTTGCTCTGTTGCACAGTCCCGGTGCAATTGACGCAGCTTCCCGCAACTACAACACCATGCGCATGACCGGCACGCCCGATGCGGAAATCTGGGACCTCGAAACACTCAAGCGCACGATACCGCATCTTAACTACGCCCCGAACGCCCGGTTCCCGATCATGGGCGCAGCCGTGCAAAAGCGTGCCGGCACGGCACGCCACGATGCGGTCGCGTGGGGATATGCAAGAGGCGCGGACCAGCACGGTGTCGACATTCTGCAGCAATGCGAGGTTCGCGGAATCGAGCGGGAAGGTGACAGCGTCACCGCCCTTGAGACGAGCCGCGGTACAATCCGCGCAGGGAAGGTCGCCTTTGCCGTCGCCGGAAGCACGTCGCGGCTCTGGAACATGGCCGGTCTCGGCAAGCTGCCGATTGAATCACACAAACTGCAAGCCTTTGTCTCGGAACCCTTGAAACCGCTGCTTGACCAGGTCGTGGTCTTCGGTGTCGGCGGCGGTCATTTCTACATTTCACAATCGGACAAGGGTGGAATGGTCTTCGGCGGCGACATCGATTGGTACAAATCCTATGCGCAGCGCGGCAACCTTCCGATCGTCCAGGATGTGTCGGAGGCGGCCATGTCCATTCTGCCGTGCCTTGGACGGGTGAAGCTGCTGCGGCACTGGTCGGGTCTTGTCGACATGTCGATGGACGGCACGCATTTCATCTGCAAGACGCCGCTCTCCAATCTCTATCTGAACGCCGGCTGGAACTACGGTGGCTTCAAGGCAAGCCCGGCCTCCGGCTGGTATTACGCCGACCTGATCGCCAATGACCGCCCGCATGAGCGGATCCGGAATTTCGACCTCAAGCGGTTCGAGCGCGGTCTTCAAATTGACGAACGGGGCGCAGGTCCTGACCCGAAGCTGCACGGATAAGGAAAAGAAGATGATCAGAATACCCTGTCCGTTCTGCGGCATGCGTGACCATAGCGAATTCACCTATGGCGGCGACGGCTCGATCGAATACCCGCCGCTCGATGCGTCCAAGGAAGAGTGGCACGACGCGGTCTTCCTCAGGGACAACATCTGCGGCGTGCAATTTGAGACCTGGCAGCACACACATGGCTGCCGCATGTGGCTTGTCGTTGAACGCGATACGATGACCCATGAAATCCTGTCTGTCCGTCCCGCTCATCCCGGACTGGCGTCGGCTCTTGCAAACGAACAAGAGGCAGACCAATGACGGCACGGCGGCTCGACAAGGGTGGCCGGATCGATCGTTCGACACCGGTCAACTTCACCTGGGACGGCAAGGCACTGACCGGCTACGCAGGTGACACACTGGCTTCCGCGCTGCTCGCCAACGGTGAACGCGTTCTCGGGCGGAGCTTCAAATATCATCGCCCGCGTGGGATCATGTCGGCCGGTGTCGAAGAGTCCGGGGCGATCGTGACTTTGGGCGAGGGCGCTCGGCGGGAGCCGAACGTCAAGGCGACCATGCAGGAGCTCTACGACGGTCTGAGCGCTGAAGGGCAGAACGCCTGGCCGAACGTGCGCTTCGACCTGGGGGCGGTAAACGGTCTTTTCGGACGGTTCTTTGCAGCCGGTTTCTACTACAAGACTTTCATGGGCCTGCCGCCTTTTGAATGGGGTCACGGCACACGGCTCTGGATGCTGTACGAGAAGCTGATCCGCAAGGCTGCCGGGATGGGAACGGCCTCGCGCGAACCTGATCCAGACTGTTACGACCACGCCCATGCCTTTTGCGATGTGCTCGTTGTCGGTTCCGGACCGGCTGGCCTTAGCGCCGCCCTGACAGCCGCTGAGGCTGGCCGCGATGTGATCCTGGTGGAGCAGGATTTTGAACTTGGCGGAGATCTTCTGAGCGACCCGGCTGCCGAGCAACAGCGTCTTGATCTCGTGCGGGCGGTTGAAGCTGCGGGCGTGCGCATCATGACGCGCACGACAGCCTTCGGACTTTACGACAATGGAGCGGCCGGGCTTCTGGAAAGGGTCACGGATCACATTGCCAGCCCGGACGAGGGGATACCGCGCCAACGGTTCTGGACGGTTCGGGCCGGGGCAACGGTTCTGGCATCCGGGGCGCTTGAAAGACCGGTTACCTTTGAGAACAACGACCGGCCAGGCGTGATGACAGCGGAGGCTGCGCGGGTCTATCTGAACAGGTTCGGTGTTTTGCCCGGACAGCGGATTGCGATCGCAACCAACAATGACGGCGCTTATGGAATTGCCGGTGAACTGGCTTCCGCGGGCGCCGAGGTTCTACTTGCAGATATGCGCAACGGAGACGTGCCGGAAACGCCCTCCGGTGTCACACGGAAAAGCGGCGTGGCACCGCTAAGGGCGATCGGACGTTCTGGCGTCGAAGGTGTCGAATTTGCATCAAGGTCCGGCGACAGCTGGAAGCCGGCCGGCAAGGAACCATGCGACCTGTTGCTTGTCTCCGGAGGCTGGTCACCTGTGGTGAACCTGTTTTCTCACCGTGGCGCGAAACCGTTCTGGAACGAAGGTCTTGCCTGTTTTCTGCCAGGCGAAACCAGTGAACCGATTTTCCATGCAGGTTCGGCGGCCGGTGTGTGGCGCCGTGAAGACTGCCTCGCGTCCGGGGCTGCTGCGGCCAGAAAGGCCATGGGCGAGGAGGTGGAGGAAGTCGCGCCCGGGGGGTGGAAAAATGCGATCCAGCCGGTCTACGAGGTGCGCCTCCCGGACAGTCACGCCAAGGCCTTCGTCGATTACCAGCACGATGTCACCGGCGACGACGTAAGATTGGCCCATCAGGAAGGGTTTGTCTCGGTCGAACATCTCAAGCGCTACACCACGCTCGGTATGGCGACCGACCAGGGCAAGATGGGAAATGTCATCGGCCTGGCGCTAATGGCCGACGCGCTCGGCAAGGACATTCCCGATGTCGGCACGACGCGTTTCCGACCACCCTATACGCCGGTTGCCATCGGCGCACTGGCCGGGCGGAGTGTCGCGGGACATTTCAAAGCCCTTCGGCGCACACCGCTTCACGATTGGAACCTGCGTCACGGCGCAACGATGACCGATGCCGGTGTCTGGCACCGGCCCTGGTATTACGCCCGCGAGGGAGAAGGGATCGAAGAAGCCTATATTCGCGAAGCTGCGACCGTGCGAAAGACCGTTGGCATTTGCGATGTCAGCTCCCTCGGCAAGATCGCCGTGCAGGGGCCGGATGCGTCGGAGTTCCTGAACCGGGTTTACACCAACGCCTTTGCCAAACTGCCCGTCGGCAAGGCGCGCTACGGCATCATGCTGCGCGACGACGGCATCGTGATGGATGACGGTACGACCTGGCGGCTTGGGGAAGAAGACTACCTGACGACGACGACGACGGCGCATGCCGGCAAGGTCATGGTATGGTTCGAAGAGCTACTGCAGTCGCGCTGGCCGGACCTGAAAGTGCATGTGACTTCCGTGTCGGATCATTGGGCAGGTGTTTCGATCGCCGGACCGAAGGCGCGCGAGGTCATTACAGCCTGTCTTGCGGCGGATGAGGACATCTCCAACGATGTGTTGCCTTTCATGGGCGTCGCGCGGGTAACGCTCAAGAACGGGGTAGAGGGGCTGATCGCTCGGATCAGTTTTTCCGGCGAACTTGCCTATGAGCTTTATGTTCCTGCGGGACAGGCCGATGCCATGATGAACCTGCTGTGGCCCGCTGCCGAAGCAGTTGACGGCTGCCTCTACGGGCTCGAAGCGCTCGGAACGCTCAGGATCGAAAAAGGCCATGTGACCGGGGCTGAACTGGATGGCCGGGTGACCATCGACGATGCTGGCCTCGGAAAGATGGCTTCAACAAAAAAATCTTTTGTTGGCAGTGCATTGCGCCAACGTTCTGAACTGTTACGTGAAGATCGCCCGCAGCTTGTCGGCATTTTTCCGGTAGATCGCAGCCAACGGTTCAAGGGCGGTTCCCTGTTGTGCGATCCGGACGCGGTGACCGGTTTTGGGGAAGGGTGGATCACGGCCGTCACCCATTCGCCTGCGCTCGGTCACTGGATCGGCATCGGCTACATTTCCGGGGGGGCAGCGGCCTGGAAGGACAAGACCGCCGTGGCCGCGGACCCGGTCCGGTCCGGTAACGTCGACGTTGAGATCGTATCGCCCCACATGTTCGATCCCGAGGGAGTGAGAATGCATGGCTGAGAGCTTATCTGCATTGAAGGGACATTGGCCCAGGACCAATGTGGACCGGGACGGCACGCGCGGTGTGACACTGGCTGAAGTCGCCAGTTTTCACGTGACCCAGATTGCCGCCTGGCCGGACAGTCTCGCGCGCGTCGGTGGTGACATCGCGAAAGCTGCCGGGTGCGATAGCGCTCCCGGGCCCGGACGTGCCCATGAAGGTACAAACGGAACGCTGCTCAGGATCGAGCCGCTAAAATGGTGGCTGGTCGAGACCGCCGGAACAAGTGGTCGCACATCGGTCTCAGGGGCTGACAGGGCGGTGCTCGATCTTTCGGCTGCAAGAACTTGGATACGCCTGTGTGGCCCCAAGGTAAGCGTTCTTCTGAACCACTTCCTCCCCCTGAACCTCTCCGAAAAGGCCTTCCCCGAGGGCTCGGTCGCTTCCTCGTCGTTTCACCACATTGGGGTAACGCTTTGGCGCGACGAACTCGGATACAACCTTTTCCTTCCCAGAAGCTTTGCCGTCTCGCTCTGGGAACTGCTTGTCGAAAGCGCCGTTCAATACGGATATGAAGTCGCGTAGACGACGGGATCTAGACTGTTTCGGTCAGGCCGAATGCGCGCCGGACGCGGTAAGTGGACTTGAAGAAGCGCGACGCGTCCGCGTCGAGATCAGCGATGCCGAGCGCTAATTCCGCGTTGAGACGTTTGCCGAGTTCTGTAGTCCTTTCGCGCCGTCGGCTCTCGTCCTGCCATTCGGCAAGAACATCCTGATCCCAGAATTTCTGGATCCAGCCATAGTCCGCGATGCGGGTGTGATCGAACCCCTCGAGCGCAGTCATTGCGCAGCCAAGACGCGCGCCGAAGATCGCCCAGTCCCCGTTCGGCCTGTCCATACCAACGCTGCACCAGATCCGGAGCCGTTCATAATTTGCGCCGCCTATATGCTGGAGAAGGGCTTCTCCCTTGGGCAGTTGCGGAAACGTCTCATAGGCAAGCGTGCCGTTTGCAAGGTTGAATTTCACGCCTTCCCGGAAGCCGCCCCGAAATGCCTGGAACGGAGTTGCGGTCATGTGGACCTCGGACAAGACGCGGTTGACCTGATAGTAAGGGACCGTCCAGCAGAAATCGACGGCTGCCTCCGGCCGCCTGGCGTTTTCGTGCGATCTCAGCGTAACAAGGGTTTCGCGCGGCCAGATCTTCACACCGCCATTCCCGTATTCCAGGGCATTCAGCACGTTGCGCGCACTGAACGAAAACACCACGCCCCTGTCGCGTGGTGAGAATTCGAACCTGCCTGAAAAGAACTCCTCGTCCACCAACAGGTTGTCAGCATCGATGGTGACCACGTGGCCGCTGTCGCAGATCTCACCCGCTTTGCGATGGGCGGCGTCGAACCCCTTGACGCCGTCGACCCGCTTGGCATGCGGCACATAGTCAAGAACGCGGGCATAATGGGTGTCGGCGTTCGGCTCGTCGAAACTCAAAAACACAACGTCACATGTCGCAAGATCGAGCACGCTATTGCCAATCCTGATCGTCGCCGAGGTGAACAATCGCCGAGGGCTGCCACTTCTCGATCAGAAGCGCGCGCCGCCTGGCGACATAGGCCCGCCAGTCAAGATCCGGAAGCATGGAAGAATTCACCTGAACATTCGGCAGCACATCATACGCAAAACCCGCGTTTCGCAAGGGTACGATGTCGGTCAGATCGACGACAATGACTGCCAGCATGCCCTGATCGTCAGCGCCGGTGCGGGCGACCGGCAGAAGCGGCTCGATCTCCGGCCAGCTCAGGCCGCAAAGGTTTACCAGCATGATCGAAAGGGGGGTCTCCGGATCCTTTCTGCCTTCGAGAAGAGGGCTGTCGGTGTTGAACGGCCAGGAGGTGTCGTCTGCCTCCGGAATATCAATCTCCTTGCTCTTGTCTTGCGGATGAACAAGCACTCTCATACAGGAGCTCCGATGCTCTTGAAGGCGGGTCGTACCAGGGACGAGAGAACATCCTTCCATTGAGCCGCGATGATTGTCCTGTTGCGCGCGCTCACGAGTTCTGCCGCGGCCCGGCCGCGTGCGGCCCATGTCTCCGCGTCATCCTGAACGGCGGATTTGAGCGCTTCGGACAGGTCGCCGGTCCGGTAGATCAGCCCGGTTTGATTTGGGGCGACCACGTCGCGAAGCCCGGCTGTATCCGGGCCGACAACCGCGCGGCCAAGCGTTGCCGCGAGAATGGCTGACCCGGAGGTGAGCGAAGCGCGGTAGGGCAGGATCACGAAGTCGGCGGCGGCGTGCAGCTTGCCGACATCTTCCGGGGTCGCGAAGCCGTCACGGTGCACCAGGCGTTCGTCTTTCGGGAGGTTCAAGATGAAATTCCGGGCCGTCTCACCCGCAATCACAAGCCGGTCGTCAGGTCCTGCCACGGCAAGAAATGCCTCGGCCAGTTTCGAGGGTTGTTTGTAAGGTGCGATGCGCCCCGGGCACAGAATGACCAAGCGCGCCGAGGCAAGTCCAAGGTCCGCGCGCGCTGCTGTACGTGCGTAGACCGGATAGGCGCCCTCATAGTTCTGATGCGCGATCACGCGAATTTGACGGTCGGGAAGATTTATCTCGCTTCGCGCAGCCGCAAGGGCCGGGAGCGAATGCAGATGCAGCACGTCGGCCAGTTGGGCAAGTCCTGACTGAAGATCTGCATTGGCGGCGCTTTTCTGCTCATCGTGTGGAGCAAGGTTGTGAATGGTCCAGATCACCTTGCCGCCAGCCGCTTGAAACCGGCTGATGTCGTCGAGAAACTGGTCAATGATGCGAGCGGCTCCTGAACCTATGAAGGCTGCGTGCTCCCAGTGCAGATGAAAGAGGTGCGGCTTGCCAGGGGCCGCCGCCTGGCGCTCAAGCGCATCCTCGATAGTACCGGGCTCCGCCCTGAATGCTGGCTCAAGACTCTCGTAATGCAACGTCTGATAGGGGTTGGTTGCCCTATAGTCTGGAAAAAACGTTATCGGTGTTGGGTTTACGAGTACGTTTTCGTTCATGCGATCAGTTTTGCATGTCTGTGGACAGCAGGCCAGAGGCCTTCTCGGGACGTTCGGACAGCCGGTCTGAGGCTTGACACGATATACGGTGTCGCATCTAATTGACGTAAGGAATTTCTATATTTATCCGTTAATCAATTCAGGTGAATGCGTTCATGCCTCGTTGGGTTCTTGGAAAAGTCTTGGCATTGTTGAGCGTGCTCGGCATCCCCCTGAGCACGGCCGCTGCGCAGAACTCAAGACAGTTCGAGACAGCGGATGCCGCCCGTGCCTACTTGCGCACGAATCCGGATGGACCGCAGGCTGACGCGGCGTTTCTGGCGCTTGTCGAGTTTCGCCTGATGCGGGAAAACCCCGGCCTGACGCGAAACGAGATTATCGCGACTTTCAACCAAAGCACGTCCGCCGCGACCGGTGTCCGACGGCCTCAAAGGTCCAGCGTCAGTCAGGCTCAGGGACAAAGACTGTATTGAGAACGCGAATGCCCAAGCCAAAGAGGGTATTACTCAGGTCAGCAGGCGCCGCCATGGTGGCGATGATGGTCTTGTTCGTTCCGGTCAAACCTCAAGCACAGACCGCTGACGCGCTTTCCGGTTCCACGTCCCGCGTCGCGCTCGTTGTCGGCAACTCGGCCTATCGCGCGGTGGGGGCGCTCCCCAACCCGGTCAATGATGCCGAACTGGTTGCCGAAAAGCTCTGGGAAGCCGGCTTCGAGGTCATTGAGACCATAGACGGCGATCGCGAGAAAATGCTCGCAGACCTCGCGACTTTCAGAAGCCGTCTGCGCGAAGGCAGCGAAGCGCTTTTTTACTATGCCGGGCATGGTGTCCAGATCGGTGGACGCAATTACCTGCTGCCTGTGTCGGTCGCGCCGAGTTCGGTGGAAGAGCTGATCGATCAGTCTATCGACGCGCAGTTGTTCGTCGACATCATGTCCAACTCAGGTGCCAAGCTGAACATTGTTCTTCTTGACGCGTGCCGCAACAATCCGTTCGGCGAAATCGCCGAGGAAGAAACCGAAGCCATAGCCTCGCGCGCCATCAGCCTTGGAGCTTCGCGCGATGAGGTCTCCCGGGGTCTTGAGCAACTTGCGCAGTCCGGACGCTCCGGTCTTGCGGAAATGACGGCAGGAGACACCGAGACGGTAATCAGCTTTGCCACTGCTCCAGGGTCGGTCGCCTATGACGGCGAGGGCCGGCACAGCCCCTATACCCAGGCCATCGCTGACAACATCAGCGAACCGGGGCTGGAGATCATCGATCTTTTCCGCCGGATCCGGGGCCATGTTCGCGAGTCGACGGGTGGTGAGCAGATCACCTGGACCACAAGTACCCTCGAAAGCCGGTTCTACTTCCTGCCGCAAGTCGATGATCTGCGGGCAGCAACCACGGGCATGTCCGTTGCGTCTGACACGTTGGGCGGATTGCCGCCGCGTCGCGTCATCGACCGGACGTTCTGGCGCTCCATACGCGACAGCGATCGGCCCGAGGCTTTTGCTTCCTATATCCGCACCATGCCGCGCGGCGCTTTTGTGGAGGAAGCGAAAACCCGGCTCAGGGAACTGGGTGGTGATCCGGATGCGATCCTGGTTTCCGATACCGCGCTTCCTGATGCCGCGGCGGATGCGGGCGCTGCCTCTTCGGCCGGCACGCGGTCGGATCTGATTTCTGCGCTTGACGAGACGCAGCAGGCAATCGCGATCGGTGTCGGTGACACACCTCTCAACAAGGAGGCCGTTGAGGCCGGATGGGTGTTTGTGGAGAATGCAGCACGTCTTGGCGTCGTGACCGAGGACACCGGAGCAGCACTGCATGGCGGTACGGTTCATTGGTTGTCTGAGGACGAGCAGCTCACTTACACACCGCAAGTCGGCTCGAATGGCGGGCGCGACACGTTCCAGAGCGTGGCTCTGCGTAACGAGGGCGAGACCAGTCCTATTGAGGCTCAACTGGATGTCTATGTGGACGCCTGTGACATCCTGGCGGGCAATCCCTATGACAGTCAGCGCGTCACGGCCGGGACGCGCCAGTTCATCATAGATCGCAATTTCGATGCCGCCATTGAGGTTTGCGAGATTGCTGTTGCCAATTTCCCGGATGTGGTGCGTTTCTGGGCGCAGCTTGCCCGGGCTTATCGCTCGGCGGGCGATTACGATCAGGCGATTGTCTGGCAGCAGAGAGCGGTCGACGCGGACTACGCCTCTGCAATGGTCTATCTCGGCCAGATGCATCTGGATGCCCAGGCTGTTCCGCGCGATTTCGCCCGCGCGAAGGAGCTGTTTGAACAGGCCGCCGAGCGCGGTGAAACGGCAGCTTATACCGCTCTTGCCTGGATCTACCGGGCTGGCGTCGGTGTTCCCCAGGACTACACCCAGGCTCTCGATTTTTACCGTCAGGGCGCGGATCTGGGCAACGACTGGGCGATGACAAACATCGCTGAATTCTACCAGAAGGGATTTGGCGTCGAGCAGGACGTAGACGAGGCCGTGAGGTGGTATACGGCGGCGGCAAAGAGCGGTGAGCTGACGGCGCAGACCCGGCTGGCGCGCATGTATCAGAACGGCGACGGTATTTCCCAGAACTTCGAAGAAGCGCGGTTCTGGTTTGAAACAGCGGCCGGGAGAGGCGTGCCCAATGCTCTGACGCGGCTCGGCATCATGTATGAAAACGGTCAGGGCGTCGGCCAGGACGTGGAGGCAGCCGTTCGTCTGTTTTCGCTTGCAGCGCGTGAGGACGATGCCGAAGCGTTTTTCCGGCTCGGCAGGGTTTATGCGTCGCGCCATCCGCTGTTCGACGATCCGTCGCGGGCAGCAACCCTGTTCGAGCGCGCAATGTCGGACAACGTTTACGGCGCTGCCCGCGCGCTTGGCCGCTTGCTCGTCGAAGGCCGGGGCGTTGACAAGGATCTTCCGCGCGCCCGGGAGCTGCTTGCCTCGGAAGCAGACAAGAACCCCTGGGCTGCGCGCGATGCCGGTCGTGCCTGGGCGTCTTCAGACGGCGCTGAGCCCGATTTTGAGGAAGCCGCGCGCTGGTTCCGTGTGGCAGCAGAAGGGGACGTTCCCTGGGCAGCACTTGATCTCGCCCGGTTGACAGAAGCAGGCCGGGGCGTACCGCAGGATCGCGTGGCGGCATTGATCTGGTTCGCGACGGCGGCGGGCCTTAGCGACGATGCCAATCTCACCGACGCCGTCGCCAAGGGCACGTCTGGTTACAGCCGTACGGAATTCGTTGCTGCGGCCCAGACAATCCTTGCGCGCCTTGGCGCATTGTCCGGTTCGGCTGACGGCCAATATGGGCCGGCGACGAGAAGAGCCATGAACGAGGCATTTACCTCGCGCCAGCTCTCCCCACCAGGCGACGACATAACGCTCGACGTCTTGTCGAGACTGACGCAATTGCAATAACACTCAGGCGGGATACCAATGATGAAAAGCGGTGCAGCTCTATTCGTAATGCTGGTTTTCCTCGCAGGGTGCGTCAGCTCGACCACTAATATTGCCGATCCTGGTGTCGCCGCTGAGGTCTCGAGGTTGAAACAGCTCGGGTTCAGGCATGTGACGCAGACTGACACCGGCACGCAGATCCTCAGATACAGCGGTCCGATCAACCGTTCTGTCGAATGCCGCCGCGGATCAGGCGGATATGCACCGATCCAGGCCCGCAGCCAGACGAATGCTGGTGGCTTCCAAACCGTCAAGCTTGACGCATATTTGCGGATTTCACCGGCGAGCGGGCGAAACCAGGTCAGGCGCAATGGCATCTACATTGTAACGATCCGGGAGCGCGATGGCGGCGAAACGAAGCTCAGCGGTGCCACTTTCAGCCCGCGCGGCCAGGGCAGATTGCCCGGAGGTCTCAGGTGCCGGGCAGCTTGACCGGAACTATATAATTGGCTCGATCTTCCGCCGTCCGGCTTGATCTATGCGTTCTTGCTGATATTCGAAGAGGTGACGTTGCAGCGCCGTCCCATGCGGCCATGCTGGAAGCGTTGGCCGGCGCCGGCTATCGCATCGGATTGCTGGCGGTTGCGCCTGGCGCGATCAAGGCCGATCCCTACACAATCGATCCGAGCTATAGCCGTCTCATTGAAGGTGGTCAGGTGAAACGTCTTGCTCCCGGCGCGTCCGTGGAGTGCGCTTTGGCCCTTGGGTTTGATGCGCGTCTGTTTTCAGAGATATCCGAAACGGCGGTCAACATCCGCTCAGATCACCGCATCGTCACGCTTGAACGGCCGCTGGCATTCGCTTCGCTTGGTCACGAACAGCGAGAGCGCATGAATGACTTTGCCGCTGAGACCTTGGGCGGTTCGGTTGCCTGGGCACCGACGACAAGCAGATGCAGGGACGCACTTTCGTTTTCCGTCCCACACTGGCTGGTGACCAACGATGACTGGCGTCCGACTGTCCCGGAATTCACACCCAAGCCAAGCAATGTAATCGAACGTGCCCGTCCGGTTGTCGGTATCGCTCGTATCGCCCGCACAAGGCCGGGCCCTTGGCCGGTAACAGTCGGTGAAGGCGCGCGCGCCTTTGGCGGGCCCAATGTCATGTGGCGGCTGCGCGGCGCGCCGGATGCAGAACGCCCAAATTGGCCACAGGCGGCACCGATTGAAATCTGGCCGGACGACAGAATTTCATTGACGGAGTTTCTCGCCAACCTGGACATTCTCGCAAATGCAGATCAGGCGATTGACGATCCTTGCCCGGTCGAGGTCCTTTATGCATTGCGCGCCGGTGTCGTTCCGTTCCTTGAACCGCGCTACAGACCGGTTTTTGCAGGTGCTGCGATCTATGGCCGGCCGTCAGAAATTGCGCCTCGTGCGATCGAGTTCCAGGACAACAGGGGTTTGGCTGCTGACCTGCGCGACAATGCCGGCGACCTTATTGCAAGTGCCTTCTCACCGCAGGCCGCGGTTTCCCGTGTCCGCGACCTGATTGGCAAGCCGCGTGAGGACTCCTATGCCCCGGCCGTTCACATTGCTTCGCCAGCCCGGGCCCTGTTTTTTTCCACCAACGGTGTTGGCCTCGGGCATTTGACCCGGCAGCTCGCGATCGCGCGCCGCCTGCCAAAACGCATCACACCCGTGTTTCTTAGTCATTCCCAGGCCGTCGACATTGTCCACGACTTTGGCTACGCGGCAGAACATTTGCCCTACCACGCAGCCTATGGCGAGCGGCGGGACCACTGGAACGCGGCTCTGGTCGGTGCGCTCACGGCGGCAATCGCATTCTACCGCCCCAAGGCGCTCATTTTCGATGGCAACGTTCCCTTCGTCGGACTGATGAAGGCGCTGGAGGCTAGCCCCGGTGTCGCACGTGTTTGGATAAGGCGGGCGCTCTGGGGTCCCAATCGGGATCTGGACGCCCTCGACCGGGGTGACATGTTCGATCTTGTCGTGGAGCCCGGCGAAAGTGCCTGGGCGCGCGACGATGGCCCGACAGTGGAGCGGCGTCACCAGGCACTTGCTGTCCCACCGGTCACGCTGCTCGATGGTCAGGAATTGCTGGAGCGGGAAGCTGCATGTGCTGCACTTGGGCTCGATCCCGGCCACGTCAACATTCTCGTGGCACTGGGCTCGGGAAACAATATCGACACCAGCGTGATGACCGCGCGCGCACTGGCCCAACTGCATGGGCGAAGCGGGGTCGGCACGGCCGTTGCGCAGTGGCGGATTGCCGGTGACAAAAGCGAACTGCCGGCAGGTGTGGCCCGGTTGACCGAGTATCCATTCGGCAAATTTCTGCGCGCGTTCGATTTCGCCGTGGCCGCTGCCGGCTACAACACGTTTGCCGAACATCTTCGCGAAGGATTGCCGACAGTCTGGGTGCCGAACGAGCACGCCGAGCAGGATCGCCAGGTTCTGAGGGCACGCTTCGCCGAGGGTCGGGGCCTCGGGGCACTCGTACGCCATGCAGCCGATTTCAACCTCGCCGCTGCGATCGATAAGCTTCTCGATCCCAATGTGCGTGCTGCAATGCGCGCGGCCCATTCAAACATCGACAAAGACGTCGCCGGCAATGGCGCAGGTGCTGCGGCGGAGGCAATTGCCAGCCTCTGCGACACAGTCCTTGCAAGGGATCCGACGCAGCCATCACTGGTCTTCAGGTAAGAATCTTTGTTGCTGCAACGGTTAGGTGCTGTGAGCTTTCCACATCTTATGACCACACAGTTTTCGCACTGCAGCAAAGTGATTGCATAAAAAGTAGCGCTGCGCATAATGTGGGCATGAGCAGTGGCATTTCGATCCTCGTCATTGATGATAACAAGATCCGCGCGTCCATCATCGAAGAGGGACTGCGTGATGCCGGCCACGACGAGGTGATTGTCGTGCACCAGATGGACGGGCTCTTGCGCCAGATCGCGGATATCGATCCGGACGTAATCGTGATCGATCTGGAAAACCCAAATCGTGACCAGCTCGAACATATGTTCCAGGTCTCCCGCGCTGCGCAGAGGCCGATCGCCATGTTCGTGGACAGGGCGGACAGCCATTCGATCGAAGCCGCTGTCGAGGCAGGTGTCTCGGCCTATGTCGTCGACGGGCTCAAGCGCGAGCGTGTGAAACCGATCCTCGACATGGCCGTCAGCCGTTTCAGGGCCTTTTCCAGGTTGTCCAAAGAGCTGGAAGATGCGCGCACCGAACTCGCGGACCGCAAAACCATCGATCGCGCCAAGGGCATTCTCATGAAATCGAAAGGTCTGTCGGAACAGGAGGCCTATGACCTCCTCAGGCGCACGGCCATGAACCAGAGCCGCAAGATCATCGACGTGGCTCAGAGCCTGGTAATTGCCAGCGGATTGCTGGGAGACTGAACATGCCTAATCAGAATTTTTGCCGGGGAGAGGCGGCCAAATCGGAAATCGGAGGATCGTCGTGGGGCAGCTGACACCTGTATTTGCAGGCTTCATTCCACTTCTGGACAGCGCGGTTCTTGTCGCGGCCAAGGAGATCGGTTTCGCTGAAGAAGAGGGGATCGCGCTCAAGCTGGTGCGCGAATCCTCGTGGGCCAATATCCGTGACCGGGTCGCTGTGGGTCACTTTGACGTTGCCCATATGCTCGCGCCGATGCCGATTGCCGCGAGTCTGAACCTGACAAGTCTTGCCGTTCCCATGCTGGCCCCGATGATCCTGGGGCTCGGCGGTAATGCGATAACCGTGTCGGCGGCACTCTGGCAGGAGATGGCGGAGCTTGGCGCGGACCGGAACGGCGATCCGTCCTCGACCGGATTGGCCCTCGCGAAAGCGGTTGCACGGCGTGGTGCAAATGGCGGAACACCTTTGCGCTTCGGGGTTGTCCATCCGTTTTCTGGTCACGCCTACGAATTGCGCTATTGGCTTGCCGCGGCGGGGATCGATCCCGACAACGATGTCGAGATCACGGTCCTGCCTCCGCAACTGATGGCAGACGCGCTCGCGGCCGGGCAACTGGACGGGTACTGCGTCGGCGAACCCTGGAACACGGCTGCTGTGGCCGCCGGGACGGGCAGAATCGTCACCTACAAACAGGCCATCTGGCCGGACAGCCCTGAAAAGGTTCTGGGCGTGACGCGAAAATGGGCGCAATCGAGCCCCGAGACGCTGGCTGCACTGATGCGTGCCATGGCGCGCGCGGCCGACTGGTGCGCCGACCCGCAGAATACCGAACACCTGACCGGCTTGCTTTCCGGACCTGATTACCTTGCCTGCGCGCCGGATCTCTGCCGGCCGGCACTCGGCGGAAATGTGCGCCTGGGCGCGACGACTTCGGTTGCACGTCCTGACTTTCTGAAGTTTTCCGGCGGTCCTGCCGCCGCTCCGTCTCCCGCTCACGGGAAATGGTTCTATGATCAGATGGTCAGATGGGGGCAGGCGAAATTTTCTGCCGCCAGCGAGGCCGATGTCCGCACTATTTTCTCGCCTGCATTGTACCGGGACGCGCTACAGATCGACGTGTTGCCGGTGGAAAAATCGATCCGTCTTTTTGACAGCGCGCCGGCATGACAGGCGCGCGCGGACTACATCCGGTGCGGGCGTCTTTAAGTGTGTGCGCTGCACAAAAAACTGTCACTTGCCTCAATTCGCAGCCAACAATTCGTGCATCACATGCAGTGATGCAAATTTGGGCTTAGGGATAACATGCTTAAAAACAAGAAGAAATGGTGTTTCGGCTGAGTTGGCACACTTCGTGCTACCAATATCCCGTGGCCGACGCTGGCCTAAATCATATCGCGTCCATTGACGGACGCCCAGGCAAAGCCGCCGTTCTGGTCTGCAACCTCTCCTCCCTTTCGCAGACCAAGACGGCGGTTTTTTTGTTTTGAGCCAGCGTCCGAAACGGACGCGGAAGACAAGAGGGAACAGGACGTGACGAACACAAAAAGATTCCAGATGACCCGCCGGCTGGCGTTGGGGGCCCTGATGGCCGCAACAGCCTTCGTACCGGCATCGTCTGCATTCGCAGAAATGTTGGACGTCGAGAAGGACGAACTGACTTTCGGCTTTATCAAGCTGACCGACATGGCGCCGCTGGCCGTCGCCTATGAGCTTGGCTATTTCGAAGAAGAGGGGCTCTTCGTCACTTTGGAGCCGCAAGCCAACTGGAAGGTACTTTTGGACCGCGTGATCACGGGCGAGCTGGACGGGGCACATATGCTCGCCGGTCAACCGCTCGCGGCGACCATCGGTTTTGGCACCAAGGCGCACATCGTGACGCCCTTCTCCATGGACCTAAACGGCAACGGCATCACCGTCTCCAACGAGATCTGGGAAATGATGAAGCCGCATATCGAGATGCAGGATGACGGTAAGCCGGTTCACCCGATCAAGGCGTCGGCATTGAAACCCGTCGTGGATCAGTTCATCGACGAAGGCAAGCCGTTCAACATGGGCATGGTTTTCCCGGTCTCGACCCACAACTACGAACTGCGTTACTGGCTGGCTTCCGGAGATATCCACCCTGGCTTTTATTCCAAGACCGATATTTCAGGCCAGATCCAGGGTGAGGCGCTACTTTCCGTGACGCCGCCGCCGCAGATGCCCGCAACGCTCGAAGCCGGCACGATCTACGGCTATTGCGTCGGTGAGCCGTGGAACCAGCAGGCTGTCTTCAAGGGGATCGGCGTCCCGGTCATCACCGACTACCAGATCTGGAAGAACAACCCGGAGAAGGTCTTCGGCCTGACCAAGGAGTTCACCGAGGAAAACCCGAACACCACGCTTGCGATCACCAAAGCGCTGATCCGGGCCGCAAAGTGGCTGGATGAAAACGACAACGCCAACCGGATGGAAGCGGTCGAGATGCTCGCGCGGTCCGAATATGTGGGTGCGGATGCGGAAGTCATCGCGAACTCCATGACCGGCACCTTCGAGTTCGAAAAAGGCGACAAGCGGGAGATCCCGGACTTCAACGTCTTTTATCGGTACTACGCGACCTATCCGTACTACTCCGATGCGGTCTGGTACCTGACTCAGATGCGCCGTTGGGGTCAGATCCCCGAGCACAAGCCGGATAGCTGGTACGACGAAGTCGCCAAGTCCGTCTATCTGCCGGAAACCTACCTGAAAGCTGCGCGCATGCTGGTCGAGGAAGGTCATGTGGCAGAAGAGGACTTCCCGTGGGATTCCGACGGCTATCGTGCGCCGACGCCGGCTGAAGACATCATCGACGGCATTCCCTACGACGGGAAGCAACCGAATGCCTACATCGACAGCCTGCCGATCGGCCTGAAAGGCAAACAGATCGTCGACGGCAGCGAAGTTGTTGGCGGCTAAGGCCGGATATCCGGAGCAGCGGGCATTTTGTCCGCTGCTCACCTTCTAAGATTTCTACTTCAATCTAATGGACGCACCCAATGGCCAATGCCGACACTGCCGGATCCCCGGATCTCGCCCGGGCTGCCCGGAAAGAAAAACTCTTCACCTGGATCAACAAGACCGGCGGATGGCTGGACGCACTCGGGTTTTCCTGGCTCGTACCGCTAATGAAAATCGCGGCCGGTGACAATCCGAAGGAGCAGTTGGGCGAACTGAAACGTGTGCTTTTGATCCCGCTGTTGGGGATCGTCGCGTTCCTGGTTCTTTGGGGCACTCTGGCACCGCAGGTTCAAACCTCGCTCGGAGCCGTGCCGGGACCGGCACAGGTCTGGTCACAGACGGTCAACCTCTGGGAGGATCATGTCCGCGAGCGCGAGAAAGCCGCAGCCTTTTACGAGCGCCAGGAAACCCGAAACGCCAAATTCGAGGCGGAAGGCAAGACCGACCGCATCAAGTGGCGCAACTACACGGGAAAGCCAACATACATCGATCAGATCGGCACGTCGCTCAAGACAGTCGGTCTCGGTTTTCTGATCGCCACCATCATCGCCGTTCCGCTCGGGATCGCGTCAGGGCTCTCCCGATCGTTTAACGGTGCGATCAATCCCCTGATCCAGATCTTCAAGCCGGTATCGCCATTGGCCTGGCTTCCGATCGTGACCATGATCGTCTCCGCGACCTATGCAAACCCTTACGACTGGCTGTCCAAGTCTCTTCTGATCTCGGCGGTGACGGTGACGCTCTGCTCCATGTGGCCGACGCTGATCAACACCGCGCTTGGCGTCGCATCCGTTGACAAGGACCTGATGAATGTCGGCCGCGTCCTGCAGCTGCCGACCTGGAAAACCATCACCAAACTGGTGCTTCCCTCGTCGCTGCCGCTGATTTTCACGGGTCTCCGTCTGTCGCTCGGTGTGGGCTGGATGGTGCTGATCGCGGCTGAAATGCTCGCGCAGAACCCGGGCCTCGGCAAATTCGTCTGGGATGAGTTCCAGAACGGGTCTTCCCAGTCTCTCGCCAAGATCATGGTGGCGGTTCTGACCATCGGCCTTATCGGCTTCATGCTCGACCGGCTGATGTTCGCCCTGCAGCGCGCCTTCACGTTCAGCGCCAACCGCTAAGGAGACCCTAATGTCCTTTCTGGAAATATCCGGTGTCTCCAAGTCCTACGGCGAAGGTGCCGACCGGACAGACGTGCTGGAAGACATCAACCTGAAGGTGGAAGAGGGTGAGTTCATTGCCATTGTCGGATTTTCCGGCACCGGAAAGACAACGCTGATCTCGCTTCTGGCCGGACTGATCGAGGCCGACGCCGGCGGCGTGATCTTCAAGGGCAAGGAGATCGACGGGCCAAGCCCTGATCGGGGCGTGGTGTTCCAGTCCTACTCACTGATGCCCTGGCTTTCGGTCACCGGCAACGTCGCCCTCGCAGTCGATACGGTCTTCAGGAAGAAGTCCGCGAAAGAGCGCAAGGCCATCTGCGACAAATACATCGAGATGGTCGGTCTGGCCCATGCACGGGACCGCAAACCGGCTGAGCTGTCCGGTGGTATGCGCCAGCGCGTCGCTGTCGCCCGAGCGCTTGCGATGCAGCCTGAGCTTCTGTTGATGGACGAGCCCTTGTCGGCTCTGGACGCCCTGACGCGCTCCAAGCTTCAGGACGAGTTTGCTGCAATCTGTGAGCAAGAGAAGAAGACAATCGTTCTGATCACAAACGATGTCGACGAAGCCATCCTCCTTGCCGACCGCATCATCCCATTGAAGCCCGGAACGACCGCAACACTCGGTCCGGAATTCACCGTTCCGTTCAAGCGTCCACGCGACAGGGGCGAGCTGAACCACGATGAGGATTTCATCAAGCTCCGCGCTGATATCACCGAATATCTGATGGCTGTCGGTGCCGAGCGCGGTGCTGATCTGGAACGCGATATCGTACTTCCGAATATCGTTCCGATCACGCAGCGCATGAAGCCTGACGACAAACTGCCCGCGGCCTATGAAAGGGCGTCGGAAACCTTGAAAGACGACCGCTTCCTGGAGTTTTCGCAACTCAAGAAAGTCTATCCGACCCCCAAGGGACCGCTCACGGTGGTCGACGGGTTCGAGCTGAAAATGAAGAAGGGTGAGTTCATCACCCTGATCGGCCATTCCGGCTGCGGCAAGTCAACAGTGCTGTCCATGGTGGCCGGCCTCAATCCGATCACCGAAGGGGCCATTATCCTGGACGGCACACATGTGACTGAGGCCGGGCCGGATCGGGCCGTTGTGTTCCAGGCACCCAGCCTCATGCCCTGGCTGACGGCGTACGAGAATGTCGCTCTGGGCGTCGACAAGGTCTACCCGGATGCCTCAAAGGCCGAGAAGCGCGACGTCATCGAGTATTACCTCTCCAAGGTTGGTCTGGCCGACGCCATGCAGAAGGCTGCCGCGGATCTTTCCAACGGCATGAAGCAACGCGTCGGCATTGCAAGGGCCTTCGCCCTCTCGCCGAAGCTGCTCCTGCTGGACGAGCCTTTCGGCATGCTTGACAGCCTGACACGGTGGGAACTTCAGGACGTCCTGATGGACGTCTGGAAGCGCACCCAGGTGACGGCGGTTTGCGTCACCCATGACGTCGACGAGGCCATTCTGCTCGCCGACCGGGTGGTGATGATGTCCAACGGGCCGAACGCACGGATCGGCAACATAATGGACGTCGACCTGCCGCGCCCGCGCTCGCGCAAGGAACTGCTCGCGCACCCGGACTATTACGCCTACCGCGAAGAACTTCTGGACTTTCTGGAAGCCTATGAGGGCGGGGCGGATCCGAGCGAGGAGCAACTGAAATCCATCCAGGAAAAACGTGCTGCCCGCATGGCCCGCCAAAAGGCGGCCGTGGAAGCTGCCGAGTGAGCCGGGGAGGAGACGAATGACAAAACAGAAACTCGTCATCATCGGAAACGGCATGGCGCCGGGCCGGATGCTTGAACACCTGTTCGAAAAGGACAGGGACGCCTACGAAGTCACCATCTTCAACGCCGAACCCCGGGTGAACTACAACCGCCTGATGCTGTCACCGGTCCTCTCCGGCGAGAAGACCTATGAGGACATCATCACCCACGGCGATACCTGGTATGAAGAGCACGGTGTCACGCTGCACAAGTCGGCGCGCGTCTCTGAGATCGACCGCATTGGAAGGACGGTCACGTCTGAGAGCGGCGTAAGCGCGCCTTACGACAAACTTGTGATCGCGACCGGTTCCAATCCGTTCATCATTCCGTTGCCAGGCAAGGACCTCGACGGTGTGCTGACCTATCGGGACCTGGACGATGTTGAGAAAATGCTGGACGCCGCGAAAAGAGGCGGCCGGGCGGTCGTCATAGGTGGCGGACTGCTCGGATTGGAGGCGGCCGCTGGCCTGAAGATGCAGGGCATGGACGTGACGGTCCTGCACCTGATGCCAACGCTCATGGAACGTCAGCTTGATCCGGCCGCAGGTTTTCTGTTGGAAGAGGAGTTCAAGCGTCGCGGGATAGATGTGCGCACCAAGGCCAACAGCCACGAGATTGTCGATGACGGCAACGGCAAGGTGAAGGCGATCCGCTTGGACGACGGGACGGAAATCGAAGCAAGCATTGTTGTCATGGCGGTCGGCATTCGCCCGTCGGCAGACCTGGCGAAAGAGATGTCTCTCGACACCGGCCGGGGTGTCCTTGTCGGAGACGACATGCGCACCAGCGATCCGGACATCTTCGCGCTGGGGGAATGTGTCGAGCACCGCGGCATGTGTTACGGGCTCGTCGCGCCGCTTTACGAAATGGCGGAAGTCATCGCTGAGAACCTTCTGGGTGGCGCGTCCGAGTATACCGGATCGGTGACGGCGACCAAGCTCAAGGTCACGGGTGTCGACCTCTATTCCGCAGGCGACTTTGCCGAAGGTGACGACCGTGAGGAGATCGTTCTGCGTGACGCTGCTGCCGGCGTCTACAAACGTCTCGTTTTGAAGGACAACAAGATCATAGGCGCGGTGCTTTACGGCGAAACCGCCGACGGTCCCTGGTTCTTCGATCTCTTGAAAAAACAGTCAGACGTCTCGGAAATGCGCGAGACTTTGATCTTCGGCCAGGCCTATCAGGGGGGTGCCCCCCTGGACCCTACGGCGGCCGTTGCAGCCTTGCCGGATGATGCGGAAATCTGCGGCTGCAACGGCGTTTGCAAGGGAAAAATCGTCGGTGCGATCACCGAGCAAGGACTGACATCGCTTGATGACGTTCGGGCCCACACCAAGGCGTCGGCCTCCTGTGGCACCTGCACCGGACTGGTTGAACAGCTCATGCAGGTCACGCTTGGCGAGGCCTACAATCCGGCAGCCGTGACTCCAATGTGCGGCTGCACGCATCTGGGTCACAGCGATGTGCGCCGATTGATCAAGTCAAAGGGTCTTAAAACCATTCCGCAGGTCATGCAGGAACTGGAATGGACGTCGTCCGGAGGCTGCGCCAAGTGCCGTCCCGCGCTGAACTATTATCTCGTCAGCGATTGGCCGGACGAATACGCGGACGATTATCAGTCCCGTTTCATCAACGAGCGCGTCCACGCGAACATCCAGAAGGACGGAACCTATTCCGTGGTCCCCAGAATGTGGGGCGGAATGACCTCCTCCACGGAACTGAGGGCAATCGCTGACGTTGTCGACAAATTCGACATTCCGACCGTCAAGGTAACAGGTGGTCAGCGGATCGACATGCTTGGCATCAAGAAGGAAGACCTGCCGGAGGTCTGGGCGGATCTCGGCAAGGCCGGCTTTGTGTCCGGCCATGCCTATGCCAAAGGACTTCGGACTGTGAAGACTTGTGTGGGCTCGGACTGGTGTCGGTTTGGAACGCAGGATTCTACTGGACTCGGCGTAAAGATCGAGAAGTTCATGTGGGGCTCCTGGACGCCGGCCAAGGTGAAAATGGCGGTTTCGGGGTGCCCGCGCAATTGTGCCGAGGCAACCTGCAAGGACGTCGGTGTCATCTGTGTCGACAGCGGTTACGAAATTCACTTCGCCGGTGCGGCCGGTCTCGACATAAAGGGTACCGAAGTGCTCGGTCTGGTGAAGACGGAAGAAGACGCGCTCGAGCACATTGTCGCGGTGACGCAGATGTACCGCGAACAGGGACATTATCTGGAACGGATCTACAAGTGGGCCAAGCGGGTCGGTTACGACGAGATCCGCAGTCAGATCATGGAGGATGCCGAAAAGCGCAAAGCGTATTTCGACCGCTTTGTTTTCAGCCAGAAATTTGCCCAGGTTGACCCGTGGTCCGAGCGCGTGTCCGGCAAGGACAAACACGAATTCAGGCCGATGGCAGTCCTGCAAGCGGAGGCAGCCGAATGAACGCGGAAACGAGAAATTGGGTTGCGATCGGAGACCTGTCCGACATCCCTCGCGAAGGGGCCCGGGTGGTGAAAACCGGTGCGGGCTGCATTGCCGTGTTCCGAACGGTGGAGGACGAGGTCTTTGCGCTCGACGACAGGTGCCCGCACAAGGGCGGCCCCCTCAGCCAGGGGATCGTACATGGCACGTCCGTAACATGCCCGTTGCACAATTGGGTCTTCGACCTGGCGACCGGACTGGCGCGCGGCGCTGACGAAGGGTCCGTGCCGGTGACGGCGGCGAGGGTCGAAAACGGCAAGGTGTTGCTGGCCGCCGATGATCTCGCCCGCCGGGCGAGATGAGTGGAAGATTGGACGATGGCATCTGCTCAAGCAGAGAACGGCCGGGTCTGGAGAGGAAAGAAGAAGGAGGGCAGGGGGTGACCGCCAATACCGAAACAAAAACGGTCAAGACCACCTGTCCTTATTGCGGCGTCGGTTGCGGGGTGATTGCCACTCTGCAGCCTGACGGCAAGGTCGACATCAAGGGCGATCCGGATCACCCGGCCAATTTTGGACGGCTGTGCTCGAAGGGTTCGGCCCTCGGTGAAACCCTTTCGATGGAAGACAGGCTGCTTTATCCGGAGATCGCCGGCGAGCGAACAGATTGGAACACAGCCCTTGATCTGGTCGCAAATACGTTTCGTGACGCGATCCGCGAGCACGGTCCCGACAGCGTCGCCTTTTATGTTTCAGGTCAGATCCTGACCGAAGACTACTATGTCGCCAACAAGCTGATGAAAGGCTTTATCGGCTCAGGCAATATCGACACAAACTCCCGTCTTTGCATGGCCTCGTCGGTCGCAGGTCAAAAGCGTGCTTTCGGCAGCGATACGGTTCCGGGAACTTACGAGGATCTGGAGATCTGCGACCTTCTTGTGCTCGTCGGGTCCAATCTTGCCTGGTGCCATCCCGTTCTGTTCCAGCGGGTCGAAGCTGCCAAATCAGCCAATCCAAATATGCGGGTGGTCGTCATCGATCCGCGCGAAACCGCAACCTGCGCCATTGCGGATCTACATCTTGCACTGAAGCCTGATACGGATGTTGCCCTCTTCAACAGTCTACTGGCGTTTCTGGCAGACACGGACGCATTCGATCCTGCTTATGTTGCTGCACATACGAACGGATTTGGCGAAGCGCTTGAAGCGGCAGGACCTTGCGAGATCAACCGGATTGCCGAGGAGACCGGTCTGGCGCCCCGGGACGTGGCGACTTTCTTCACCATGGTCGCAAAGACGCAGAAGACCGTCACGGTCTATAGTCAGGGCGTCAATCAGTCGGTCACCGGCACGGACAAGGTCAACGCGATTATCAATACCCATTTGGCAACGGGCCGGATCGGTAAACCGGGTATGGGCCCCTTTTCGGTTACAGGGCAGCCGAATGCGATGGGTGGGCGCGAGGTTGGCGGTCTCGCCAACATGCTCGCCGCCCACATGGCCATCGAAAATGCAGACCACCGGTCGCTTGTAAAATCGTTCTGGCAGAGCCCCGTGATCGCGGACCATCCCGGCCTGAAGGCTGTCGATCTCTTCCGCGCCGCTCAGGAAGGCAAGATCAAGGCGCTGTGGATCATGGCAACCAACCCGGTCGACAGCCTGCCGGATGCAGATGCAGTCGCCGCAGCGCTTGAAACGTGTCCGTTCGTCGTCGTTTCGGACATCACCCGCGCTGCCGACACGGTCGCTTATGCGGACGTTCTGTTACCCTCCGCAGGTTGGGGCGAGAAAGACGGCACTGTCACCAATTCCGAGCGGAGGATCTCACGCCAAAGGGCTTTTCTGCCGCTTGCAGCAGAGATGAAGCCCGACTGGTGGCAGCTGTGCCAGGTTGCTCAGCGCATGGGGTTCGAGGACGCCTTCGACTATTCGGGACCGGACGCGATCTTTCGCGAACATGCTGCGCTTTCCGCCCTGGAGAATGACGGGAAACGCGATTTTGACATAGGTGGCCTGGCGAGCCTTCAGTGTGAAAACTACGACGCGCTTGAACCGGTGCAATGGCCATTGCGGGGGAAACGGGAAAGTCGGACCGACAGCCGTTTCTTTGCAAATGGGAACTTTTACACCGCTGACGGCAAAGCCTCGTTTGTTCCCGTTAAGCAGCGGGACATTCAGCGGACCGGACGGCGATATCCCTTCGTGCTCAACACGGGCCGGATCAGGGACCAGTGGCACACGATGACGCGGACAGGGAAAACGCCGCGCTTGTCTTCGCACATTGCCGAGCCTTATGCCGAACTCCATCCTGAAGATGCAAAAAAAGCCGGAATTGCCGCGGCGGATCTGATGGAAGTCAAAAGCCCGCATGGCAGGGTGATCGTGCGGGCACAGGTCACGGAAAGAGCGCAGCGGGGAACCGTCTTCGTTCCGATGCACTGGACTGATCAGGTGAGCTCGAACGGGAGGGTCGACACTGTCGTCGCACCGGACACGGATCCTGTTTCCGGTCAGCCGGGCTCGAAATTTACACCGGTTGCTTTGCGAAAGCTGGAGCTCGAGCAGTATGGCTTTGCGGTCATGCGCGACAAGCCAGCTCTCTTTGAGGCCGACTATTGGGCGCTCGCGCCAGTTCCGTGTGGTTGGCGTGTCGAGTTCGCCTTCGGATCTGCAACAGACCCGGCGTCGTTCGTTCGGAGCCTCCTGGGTGCGGACGCGGAAATAATGCAATTCGAGGACCGAAGGTCGGGTCTAGATCGAATTGCCGGCTGGTCCGGCAACAAGCTTCAAGCTGCCTTCTTTTTCGCATCGGCACCGGTTTCGGTTTCGCGGCAGTGGGCGTGCGCCCTGCTGGAAACCCCGCCAATGCCGCGGGCACAGCGCTTCAAGGTGCTTGCAGGGCGCCCACCCGCCAATATCCCGGACAAGGGTGCGATCGTATGTTCCTGTTTTCAGGTCGGCATTCATGAAATCGCTGCTGAGGCGAAAAACGGCGCGGCAACCGTCAGCGCGATCGGAAGCTGCTTGAAGGCCGGGACCAATTGCGGTTCCTGCCGCTCGGAAATCCAGACGATTTTGGACACGTTGAACAGGGAAGCGACCGATGCCGGCGACCTCGCGAAAACCGGCTGACCGGCGGCGAAGGCGGGCTCCTGCACGCATTGAAGGTCTGGCGACTCTGCCGCTTTTCTTCGCGCTTGAAGGGCGCAGGGTGGTTGTCGCCGGAGGGTCGGATGCAGCCGCCTGGAAGGCGGAATTGCTGGCTGCAGCCGGTGCGGAGGTCCACGTTTTCGCGGAGCAATTGGAAGAAACCTTCTCGACCCTTGTCTCCAATGGAACTGTAAAGGGAAGTATCGTTCATCACAGGCGTATCTGGAGCGTGGATTGCTTTGAGGGTGCGGCGCTGGCGATTGCAGACGCGGAGAACGAGGGTGAGGCGCGGGCCTTCTATTGTACAGCCCGGTCCGCAGGCGTGCCGGTGAATGTCATCGACACGCCGCGCTACTGCGAGTTTCAGTTTGGTTCGATCGTCAACCGGTCCCCGGTTGTGATCGGGATCTCGACGAACGGCGTTGCGCCGATCCTCGGCCAGGCGATCCGGCGCCGCATCGAAACGATGCTGCCATTGTCACTGCGCGAATGGGCGGCGCTTGCCGGACGCATCAGGAAACGTGTTTTGACGAACCTGTCAGCCGGGGCGGAACGCCGCCGCTTCTGGGAGCGCTTCACGGCTCAGGCGTTTTCTGCGGATACCATGCCGGAAACCTTTGAATGTGAAGGCTTGGCAGGATTTCTAGAAGACGCGGATAATGCGCCGGGGGGAAAGGTAAGCCTGGTGGATGTCTGTCCAGGCGATGTCGAAAACCTGACATTGAAAGCCATGCGCCGGTTGCAATCCGCCGACGTGATCCTGTTCGACGACGAAATTGAGGACGCCGTTCTTGAACTTGCACGGCGGGAAGCAGAGCGAATATCGGTCGGTGGCTGCAACAACTCAAACAGCGTTGGACGCGAGAGGGCATTCGACCTGATGGTCACACTCGTCCGGCAAAAGAAACATGTCATGCGCCTCAGGTCGGCGGGCGCCACCGGTTTCAGCTCCTCGTCCAAGGACGTGAAACGGCTTATCGAGGCGAGTATCCAGGTAACCCATATCCCAGGCGTTGCGGGCAACACCCTTGGCGGCCCTGAACCCGATCAGGCGATAATCAAGAGTGATCAACGGCCTCTTTCCGGGACATTGGTGCAAAGTGGGCAAACCAACAAACTGTCCGAAAAGTGCTCACCACAGCTGTTGTCTTTCAATTGACCACTGACTATGGCGTTGGAGAGCACTCCCGATGAGAAGGATGACACGCACACTTCAGCGAGTTGTCCTGAACGAGGCAGATCGGATCTCCTGCTCATGAACCCACTGGGTCTAGGTTACCGAACCTAAGGTTTGAACCTTAGATTGCATGTTGGGATTATTAACTGAAAGAGCTGACGAGCCTTTGACAAAGCGCTCATTTAGGAAAGAGTATGTCCTCAGGGGCCAAACCCGATTTAGGAGGACAAGAATGACCGGGAAGAAGAAGCTTGATCTTGGCGACATGACAATTGAGTTCTTCAAGGAAATTCCGCTTGAGGAACAGCATAAATTGAGAGAGCGCATTGATGAGAGCATAAGACAAACCGCCAAGGGGCTTCTCGATCTGGCAAAGAAGGAACGTGACGCCAAGCAGAAGGAAGTGGATGAGCTTGAGAAACTGGCCGGTATCGCGTCCTCCAAACCGGCTTCAGGCAAAGTCAGAACCACACTCCCGCCAAAGTATCGCAGCAAGAAAGACGCTGCAAAAACATGGAGTGGCAAAGGCCACACACCTGGCTGGCTCAAGGACGAGATGGCGAAAGCCGGTAAGGAAAAAGATCATTTTCTGATCAAGAAATGAGCTTCTCAATCAGCCCCTCTCATGCCAGTGAGAGGGACTCTTTTCTTTCAAACGGCGAGCGTGACACTGTGGCCAATCGCTGTTGTTTTCGGACCAGAGCGTAGGATCTTGCCTCACGCATTTACAAAGGTGAGTGGCTCTCTTCGTCGATTAGCACACAGATAAATGGTTTTTGAGAGTACGACCTAAGGACGAACATGCCTGGCTGGATACTGTCGAGGAAAATGTCGGTCGCGTTGTTGGTCGCAATATCCTTCGCCGTCTTTCTAGCCATTGCCCTGCTACGGTTTCTGGGAGTGTTGCAGTCTCTGGAATTGACTCATTACGACTTCGCGCTCTCGAGCCTGGCTGACCAGGACCAGACACCTGATGTCGTGATCGTTGCCGTGGAAGAAGCCGATCTCGGTGTATGGGGATGGCCGCTTTCAGATTCGCGCCTGGCTCAGCTCGCCCAGGCAGCTCTTGACGCAAATGCGAAAGTGGTCGGGATAGACATTTACCGGGATCGCTCCGTCCAGCCCGGGTCAGAAGACCTGAACCAGGTTTTGCAAGACGCTCGCGTCATAACAATCGCAAAACTCAGTCAGGACGGCGGCATCCTCATCCAGGCCCCGGCGCAATCGGCGCGGGCCGGAACATTTGGCTTTTCCGACGTGCCTCTCGATGTCGACGGAGTGGCCCGGCGAACACTCCTCGTCGTAACCGATGGGGAAGAGCTGCGACTGTCCTTCCCGATGAAAATCGCGATGACGGCCCTCGGCTACGATGACCCGAAGCCGAATCCGGACGAGCCGGAAACCATTATGTTCGGCAACACGCCAATTCCACGTCTATCAACGGGTTTTGGAAGCTATTCCGGCCTCGATGCGACCGGTTATCAGATCATGACCCGTCACGAGCACAAGCTGCCTGTCGCTCCCATTTTCAATGCAGGCGACGTGCTCGACGGAACTGTTCCAACAAGCGCTCTTGAAGGCAAAGTAGTGCTGATCGGTCTGATCAGCGAAACGATCAAGGACCATTTCGAGACGCCGGTAAACCGCTATACCGGCGCCCGGTTCGTGCACGGTCTGCAGCTTCACGCTGCCGTTGTGCAACAGCTCCTGGATCATGCTTCGGACCGCTTGCGACCTGTGTCCGATGTGTCCACGACACTTCAGAACGTTTTGATCGCCCTTGCATCGTTGATTGGCGCTGCAATTGCTCTGTTTGTGCGTGGTGGTGCGCTGACAATACTCGTCGGTCTGGCAGGCGCCATGCTGGTTCTGGTGGGCATGTCGGCTACTCTGACGTTTGGTGTCTGGCTTCCGGCCGTCCCCGTGACACTTGCCTGGCTGGCGTCGTTCTCAATCTCCTTTGCCATTGTTTCGATTGCAGCAAGGCGTCAACGTTCGATGATGTCAAAGCTGTTTCAAAGCCAGCTTTCGCCGGAACTCTCTCAAGAAATCTGGCAGCAGCGGGAAAAGATTCTGGTTGGCGGCAAGCCCGTTCCACGCAAACTGAACGTCAGTCTTCTTTATGCTGATATCGCCGGCTCAACACGCGTGAGCGGTATCGCCAAACCCGAAGACTTTGTGAATTGGATCAGCACAGTCCTTGATGCTCTGGGGGCAGACGCGGCACGTCACAAGGGCTTTGTCGAAAAATACACCGGTGACGGCATTCTCGTCGCCTTTGGCGCGCCTCTGCCTGACCCCGGAGAAACAGCAGATCAGGCCAATGCCCGCGCAGCCTCCAACTGTGCTCTCGCAATGCGTGAAACCATCCGCCGGCTGAATGCAAAGAATGTGACGGGCTGGCCCTATCACTTGCGAGTCGGGCTGCACTGCGGCGAAGTGTTCGGCGGAGCGATCGGTGGATCGCATGGCATGAAATACAATCTTATCGGGAACACGGTGAATACCGCTGCACGCATTGAGAGCTTCGGCAAGCAGGTCAAAGATCGACATGATGATGACGTGACGGTATGTTGTTCTGAAGAATATGCACAGCTTTTGGGTGAATTTGCCAGGCTCGAGCAGGCCGGAGAATTGCTGCACGACGACGGTCGGAACAAGCACAAGATATTTCTGATTAAGGACTTGCTTTAGAAATGTTCGGTTGGGCATCTCGATGAACGGTTTTTTGCGCACGACACTCATGATGCTGGTTGCAGCCATGGTCGGGGGCGCCGGTGCTCTTCTCTATTATTGGATAAACACGGACGCCCTGGATGGGGCCGCGACAACGACAATCGTGTTCGTGCCGCCGGCTTCTGGCGCTCCAAGTGACCGGGTAGGGGCGGGAACGCGCGAGGTCTTTGCAAAACCTGGAACGGTTCAGCTTCTCATTCCCAAAGGCGGCGGGATCAGTATCAGCGAACACCCGGCACTTCTCTGGTCATTGGCTGCGCCCCACATGGGCGCAATGCGCGCTGAACTGAAGCCTACAAACGGCGGACCACTCCTTGCCGAAATGGAACTGGATGGCGAAATTGCACCCGGACTTTACACGCTCGACCTTGCGTCGGAAAACGTCAGGCTGGAAGCCGGGCAGGTCTATGAACTCTCGGTCGTTCTGACCGGCGAGACTGCAAGTGAGATCGTTGAACAATCCAGGGGCCTGGTCGAAAGGGTCACAGGCGAACCGGCGAAAACCGCAGCCGAGGCGGCCTCTCAAGGTGCCTGGTTCGATGCATTGGGGTTTCTGGTTGAAAGCAGTTCTGACGGCGAGATCCGCATCCCGGATCAAGGACAGCTCACTCAGCTATTGCAGTCTGCGGGACTGAAGGCAGAGACAAGCGCGCAGTGAACCAATGTTGCACTTCATGCAGGTCTTAGCCCTGATTGCTTGGGCTAGTTTAATTCTCTCGCGTCACACTTTCATAACTTTTGTGCTGCGTTACCTGCTGATTGTAAATCGGCCACGACAATTGCCTTGATCGTGACGAAAAGTGCCCTTTCCGCTGCTTTCTTCAATTCTTCCGGTGTAGCTTTCGCTTTCTGTTCGTCCGTTTTGAAAGAAAAAGTTCTTGAGCCGGATTTCTCCGCTATCACTGATTGTACCCTTCCAGTCACGGCCATTGCCGATGACACCGTCTCGAATGAGTAGGGTTGTTCGGAAGACCGGTTCTTCCCAGCCACAATTGGGTCCTTCAAATTGCACGAAGTTCCACCTCCCGTTGAACTCCGATGCCCTTGAAGCAGGACACACGCGCGTTTTTTTGTTCCTAAGTGCCTCCAGAAGGTCGCTTGACGGGTCCAAGGACGCGACCGTAGTCCCAGAGTGCTTGGCGTAGTTGTCGAGTGCCTGCCTACTTTTGCGACCCCATACTCCATCTGCATTGCCTGCTGCACATCCAAGCCGGTTAAGTTCTGTTTGAACAGATCTGACAAGGAGCCTGTTGTCTGGTTCCTTGTCTGCCGGCTGATTGTCTTCTTCTGGCGTCAAGGCTGCGATCTGCTGGTTGGCAGTCCCGTTTTCCATTTCTGCGTGATCCGTCGCTGGTGTTTTTTGCTGATCAGCCTCGGAACGCTTCAGCTTTTCCAGATTCAGTCTTGCGAGTGAAGCAAATTTCCCGTTCGGATACTGCGCCAGATAGCTTTCAAAAAAGTCTGCGTCTGCCGAGTCCTTGATGGAATTCCAATAGGCGAGTTCAACCTGAATTTCCGATGGAGCCAAGGGGTCTGGGGTGGGCGTCGCCTTCAGGATGACTTCACCCGTCAGGGACGAATTTTCCCAAGGAATCTGCCGTCCAGCGGTCTCTTTGAGGACCCGAACTCGAACTCTCACAAGGCTTTTTGTAATGTCCTCGCCCGGTAGTCCCAGATTCTTGACTAGGGCTGCGGTGAAGGGGCTGTTACGACCGGTCCCGTCCAGAGCAACATTGCCCGGCTGCGTCGAGAAGGAAACGAGTGTTCCGACGCCGGATCCAATGCGCGCCAGGCCTCGGCCGACTGACGCGGACCTCGTTCCCATCGACTGCGCCAGGTTTCGCGCCAGTGGATTGTTCCGGCAGGCGTCCAGGAAGACCAGGTTGGTCTTCGTAAGTCGCTCCATGGCAGACAAAACCAGCGAAATTGGCATCGTCTCGAAGTCTAGATCGTTTTCGGATCTGAGTTGGGCATCAATGGGGACGACGTAGTTTTTGCCGTTCACCTGCAGACCGTGGCCCGCATAGTAGAAAAGGGCGACATCCGCACCTTCCAACTGTCCGATGAAGTCACGGACAATGCGCCGCATATCGTTGAGATCGAGATCGCTGCCTTTTACAACTTCGAAATCAAGCGTCTCGAGTTTGGCGGCAATGTCGTCTGCATCATTCAAGGGGTTTGTCAGCGCTGCGGCATGTTCGTAGCTTGCATTTCCAATGACGAGAGCGACACGCCTATCGGCCGCAACTGGCTCAGTCATCGCTAAAAGCAGGAATGCAACCAATCCGGAAAACGCACGAAACATGGCTCAATCCGTTCAAAGGGCGTTTGAAAAATCCCAAAAAACACAATCAATTCTAGGCGACAGGCTTGAGTGAACGCACTCGGAAAGCCGCACAACAAATGCATTATGGTAGAAAGTAACGCGTCTGGAGAGCAGTCTCAACCGCAATGGAGTATCCGCCTGGTTGCGCTGCAGTCTTTGTCAATGCCCCAGACGCAGAGTTACGCGTTTTATTTAGAGGCTGTATCAGCCAAATTTGCCTGATCCGCAGCGCCTAGGCGCTGGCGCTGCGGATGAGGTCCGATGCCTTTTCGCCGATCATGATGGCCGGGGCGTTGGTGTTGCCCGAGACGATGTCGGGCATGATCGAACAATCGGCAATCCGAAGACCTTCGATACCGTGCACTCTGAGCTTCGGGTCGACCACTGAATTGCCGTTTGTGCCCATCTTGCAGGTTCCGGTCGGATGATAGATCGAGACGCTGTTCTGGCGCGCCCAGTCCAGTGTGCCTTCGTCGTCATCCATGTCCAGGCTGGCGGCCGGGCGGAATTCCTCCGCGATCTTGGAGTTCAGAGGTGCGTGCCGCGAGATCTGCCGGGCGATCTTGACGCCGTCGACAATGGTTCGGCAGTCCGTCTCCGTTGAAAGATACCGGGGTATGATCCTCGGGTACTGCTTCGGGTCGGGCCCGGCAAGGCGAATCTCGCCACGGCTTTCCGGCCGCAATTGACAGACTGACATGGTGAAGGCCGAGAAGGGATGGACGCCTTCGCCCGGACTGTCGGCAGACCAGGGCTGCACGTGAAACTGGATGTCGGGCGTTTCGAGCTCCGGCCTGGTCTTCAAAAACCCCGTTGCCAGGCTTGCGGCCATAGTCATTGGACCCGCCCTGAACAGGGCGTATTTCAGGGCGATCCGGGCCTTGTTGTAGAGACTGCGAACCTCGTCGTTCAGGGTCGGTTCGTTGCATTTGTAGACCAGCCGGGCCTGCAGGTGGTCCTGCAATCCCTGTCCGACACCGGAAAGCTCGTGCAACGGCTCGATGCCGTTTTCTCGCAGGTGCCCGGGATCCCCGATACCTGACAGCATCAGGACCTGCGGGGAATTGATGGCACCGCCTGACAAGATGACTTCCCGCCTGACGGTGATCGATTTTTCCACCCCGGACCTGTCCTGATAAGTCACGCCGGAAACCTTTTTGCCCTGAAGATCGACACGGCTCACCAGCGCATGGGTGATGATCTGGAGATTGTCCCGGTCTTTGGCAGGTTTGAGGAAAGCAACCGCGGAACTGCACCTGCGCCCGTTCTTGGTTGTCAGCTGAAAGTAACCGACCCCCTCCTGCGACGCGCCGTTGTAGTCTGGGTTGAACGGATAGCCCGCGGTTTGTGCGGCAGCGACCCAGGCATCGCAGATGGGCCGTTGAATACGCATGTTTGAAACGGAAAGCGGTCCGCCAGTGCCGTGAAATTCGTCTTCCCCGCGTTCCTGGTCCTCGGAGCGCTTAAAGAGCGGGAGAACGTCGTCCCAGCCCCAGCCGTCGTTTCCCATCTGGCGCCAGCGGTCATAGTCCTCTTTCTGACCCCGCACATACAGCAGCCCGTTCAGGGAAGAAGATCCGCCCAGCACCTTGCCGCGAGGCCAATCGATCGAGCGTCCGTTGAGGCCCGGATCAGGTTCGGTCTTGTAACACCAGTCAACCGAGGGGTTGTGCATCGTTTTGAAGTACCCCACCGGAATGTGGATCCAGGGGTTCAGATCCGGGCCGCCGGCTTCCAGAAGGACGACTTTGCAGGAGGGGTCTTCGCTCAGGCGATTGGCGACGACACATCCGGCCGAACCGGCACCGATCACGACAAAATCAGCCTCCATTTTTGGTCTCCCGATTATTTCTTTGAAAAAAGCCTATGCAAAAAGAGGAAAATAAACTAGCATTTTTTGAAACAAAACGTCTCAAAAATTGCGAAAAGGGAGGAAGCAATGAGTGTAGTAGACAAATTGAGCAGGATTTCTCGACGCGATTTGTTCCGCGTTGCAGGCACTTACGGAATGAGCTCGACACTGCTGGCGGCCGGAACATTTGGCGGTGCCATGAGCCTTGCAAACCTGGCGTCGGCTGCAGAATCGACATATGACAAGCGCTTTTCAAAACCGGCCAAACACACACTCAAGTTCGGTGCTGCCGGTTTCAACGCCCGCAACCTCCTGATCGAACGGGCGGGCGCGCTCGAGTTCGCCCGGGATCTGGAATCGCGCACTGACGGCGAGATTCGCATCGAATTTATCGGTGACAATCAGATCTGCGGCCAGCTGTCTTGCGTGGAGAAGACGCAGCAGGGGATCATCGACATCTATGCAGCGTCCACCCAGAACTCCGCAGGCGGCGCGCCCTATCTGAATGTTCTGGACTACGCCTTCATGTTCCCGGGCAGGGCATCCCAGTACTATTTCCTCTACAGCCCTGAATCCCAGCGCATCCTGCGTGATCCGCTCGAAAAACGGCACGGACTGAAATTCCTCTTCAGCCACTGCGAGCTGCGTGGCATCCAACTTGGTTTGGGATGGGAAGAGCGGCCGACCGTAACCAAGCTTGAACAGCTCTTCGGGACGAAGAACCGCGTGACCGGCACACAGCTCGGCCGGATCGCAATGAAGGCCCTGAACCTGAACCCGGTTCCGGTCGCCTGGGAAGAAACGCTCGACGGATTGAAGCAGGGCCTGATCGATGGTGCGGAAACCTGGGCCAGCGCGGTTGCCTATGCAAACATGTCGCCCGTCGTGAGCCAGTCGGTCGATCTGAAATTCTTCTGCGGCACCGAGCACACCTCCATGTCCGCCAGCGTCTTCGACAGCCTCGAAGGACCGCTGCAGGATGCGGTGATGGAGTCCGCCTATTGGGCGCAGGTTCATGTGCAGGCGGCCAACGAGGCGGCACTCGTCAAGACGGTCGGTTTCTCCGAGCCGCAGCTTCCGGACACGATCTTTGTCGAAAACAATGTCCGGTGTGCATTCCTGCCGGAAAGCGAAATCAAGCTGGCAGAGGAAATGTGCTCGCCTGAATTCCAGCCTCAGCTTTGGCAGGAATGGCGCGACCGGTTGAACGGCTGGGCAGGTGGCATCGACACCTACCAGGAGATCTACGACATCGCGCGTCGGATTCCCGCCGACATGAAGCCGGAAAACGTGGAGCCGCGCCGCTGGTGGAGAGGCTGAACGTAGCTTAGGCAATCTGGGCTGGCGTGCCGGGAGCGCGCCGGCCCAAATTGTATTCAGACCTGGAAAACCGGCGGAAATGGGAGGGGCCACATGTCAATCTGGTCGGATCTTGGTGCGATCCTGAGCGCCTTGGCGTCGCAGGACAGTTGGGAAATCCGCAATGCGCTCAAATCGAATGCCGCCTGGGTACTCGGCGCTTTTGCGACATTGATCGGCGGGCTGCTTGTTCTCGGCCTTTACCGGTTGGTCCCGTTTCTGGACCGGCACCTGGAACGCACCATCATGGTGTGGAGCTATCTCGCCATCGCCTTCATTATCTTTTGGGGCGTAATCGACCGGTTTGTCTTCGCAAATCAGCAACCCTGGTCAACCACCATTCCGCCTCTTCTCTTCATGATCATGACGTGGTTTGGAGCGGCATTTAACGTGCGCCTCAGAACGCATTTGAGCTTTTCCGAATTCCGGATGATCATGCCGCGATGGGCCCAGATGGCGTGTCTGTGCCTCGATGCTGTGTTGTGGTTCATCTTCGCTGTCATCGTTCTTGTGACCACAACAAGGCTGACGGCCCTGTCTGCCTCGAATTTTCAGATCGTACTCGGCACGGACAATGTCATGCAGTGGTGGTTCCTGATCACCGCACCTCTCTCGTTCCTTCTGCTGGCAGCCCGGGTGCTTGAGAACCTGGTGGATGACATCGGAAATTGGCGCAGCGACCGGCCGCTGATCAAAGCGGCCGTCATCGGGGAGGAAACCTGATGACGGATGCAAGCTGGGTCACCCTGATCTCCATCAGCGTCACCATTTTGTTCATGATCGGCGTTCCGGTCTTTCTCGTGATTGCCTACTGGGTGATCGGATGTTCATTCGTGCTCGGACTAACGCTCGACAATCTCGGCGCCGAACTCCTGAACGTCTTCAACAAGGGCTTTGCCCTGTTGGCGATGCCGCTCTTCATTTTGACGGGCGACCTTATCAACCGGTCGGGCATAGCCAGGAGGTTGTCGGATTTCGCTTATGCCGTTCTGGGCTGGATACGCGGCGGGCTCGCAATGGCCTCGCTCGGGGCGTGCGGCCTGTTCGCGGCTATCTCGGGATCGAACTCCGCGACGACCGCGACGATCGGCTCCATGCTCCATCCGGAAATGGTCAAGGGTGGATATGACGAGCGCTTCTCTGCCGCGACGGCGGCGGCAGGTGGCACGGTCGGCATTATCATTCCGCCGTCGATCATCTTCATCGTCTACGGCTTCCTGATGAACCTGCCGATTTCCGACCTTTTTGTTGCAGGGATAATCCCTGGAGCATTGATGGTGATCGGGATGCAGGTGGCTTGCTGGATCATTTGCCGGATGAACGGTTGGGGCTTTCTGATACCGCTGCATTTCAGCCGTATCCTGAAAACCGCTTTCGGTGCCTGGCTCGGCTTTTTCGCCATAGGGCTGGTCCTGTGGGGCATTTACACCGGCAAGTTCTCGCCGACGGAAGCGGCCGGTGTGACGGTCGGATTCTGCATGATTGCCGGATTTGTCAGCTATCCGCTCAACAAGATCATGGGCAAACGCAGCGAACGGCCTGTGGCAGAAAAAAGCTACGCCGAGATGCTGGTGGTGCAAGGGTTCACCGTCAAAGAAGTGCCGTCCATCGTCATCCGCTCGGCACAGATCACCGGCATTCTGGCGCCGCTCATTGCCATTTCGGTTGTCATGCAGCAAATCCTGTCCCTGCTTGGCGCACAGCAGACGATTGGTGACTTCGTCACCTCCATGGGCGGCTATCACGCAGTTCTGTTCACGTCCATGGTGATCGTGTTCGTTTCAGGTATGGTTCTTGAGAGCCTGCCGGTCACGATCATCCTGGCGCCGATCCTGGCCCCGATTGCTGCTTCGGTCGGAGTCGATCCCGTCCATTTCTCCGTGATTTTCCTGGTTGGGGCGTCTATCGGCTTCATCACACCTCCATATGGGCTCAACCTTTATGTCGCCTCCGGTGTCACGGGAGTTCCCTATTTCCGGCTACTTCGTTATACGGTTCCATACCTGTTTGCGCTGATTAGTGTCTGGATCGTCGTGTCTTTGACACCTCAATTGGCGTTGATGTTGTTACCAAACCGATGATTGCCGAGTATGTCAGAAGACCAGGAAAAAGAAGAAGACGGAAAGATTCCGACAAATCTACGTTTGCTGGTCATTCTTGAAGAAGTGGCAAAGGCGGGTGTTCCTGTTGCCCCTTCAACCCTGTGCGATCTGCTAGGACTGCCGAAACCGACAATTCATCGCCTGTTGCACACGGCGGAGTCTGAGGGGTTCCTGCAACGCAGCCTCGATGGCAGATCGTTCGGGCCGGGGCGCCGGATGCGAAAACTGTCCACGAACACCCTTTCGTCTCAGCGGATCCGCACGGAACGGCTGCGGGTGATGCGCGATCTTGCGTCCAGCGTCGGCGAGACCTGCAATCTTGCCGCGCCCGGCCGCGACGGAATGGTGTATCTGGATCGTGTGGAGACTCACTGGCCGCTGCGTATTCAGCTTCCGGTCGGCACCCAGGTTCCGTTCCATTGCACGGCGAGTGGCAAAATGTACCTGTCATCGCTGGCAAGCCCGGTTCTTGACCGGTTTCTGTCATCCGTTGAGCTTGAACGCAGGACGGACCAGACGCTGGTCGAGCCGGCGGAGCTGAAGCGCGAGCTTGCAGAGACAAGGAAACGCGGCTTTTCGATCGACAACGAGGAATTCATGAACGACATGACCGCCGTCGCCGTTGCCATATGCGACGACCAGGGCAGGCTCATGACGACGCTTTCCATCCACGCGCCCAAGCCGCGTCTCGACATTGACAGTCTGATTGCCCAGCTTCCCAAGCTGAAAGAAGCGGCCACCCGCCTCGAACAGATCGTGCTCGATTGACGCGCGCGGCGCGTCTTGATCAACCTCGTCTCGGGTTTTTAGATATCCAATTGCCTATTTCGGCCGGGTTTCCGGACAGCGAAACAACGTCCCGCTATTGCCATTGCTCGCCGCAAAAGTGGGGCGCTGCGGTCGGCAGTTCGACGTTGCAGTTTGCTTCATCTGCTCCCCTGAGCGGATAAAGGTAGGGTGATCTGTTACCATACTGGTCCTTCGCATCATAAAAGGTCCAGTTGTAAAACTCCTTTGAATTGACGCTGTTGCCGCCCTGGTTGCCCCCCAGGATGGAATAGCCCTTGTGCTTTTTGGAGTTGATGTCGCCTTTGGGGTCTGAGGGCAGGTCACCGACTTCATCCAGAAACGCAACGTGGTGCCACTTTTTCTTGTTGTGCTTCATCACAATGACGCAACCCCGTTTCGGTTCGTTCAAGGCCTTGAAACGCCAGCGCCTTCTTGACAAAAACGAAAAGGCACCGGTGCTGCCCGTGTGACTGTACCCAGCGGTGTGCAGGCAGTAGTTCACGAATGCAGAGCACCAATGATCATTGTCGATGTTGCGCGTGTGGCTCAGCTTGCGCTCCCAGGCGCGTTTTCCCATGTAAGGGCAGGCCTCGAAATAACCTTCGTCAACACGCGTGTCGCCTTCAACGATCGCACTGCCGTCGTCATTGATCCAGTTGGCCGCGCGCTCACGCAGGGCGATGGCCATCCAGGGCGCGTCGAAGTTCGGCGCCTCGACAGCGATCGCCCTAACCGGTGATCTCCCGGGGGCTGAAACTGGCAGCCAGGGGGGTGTTGGCAAGGTTCTCACCGCAACGCGAGCTTCCCCCTGCATGCGCCGCCACGTGTCCGTTCCGAGCATGCCATCGGGTTTGAGTTTCCTGGAGATCTGGAACTGTGCAACAAACTGGCTGAAGTCGTCTGCCTGCAAGAGGCCGTTCGATATTTTCAGCACGCGGCAGACGCCGGACCAATGGCGCGACCAACCGATACGGCGGGCCCGTTTCGCGTTGTAGCGCGCGGCCTTTTTGGCCTGTTGATGCGACAGGACGCTCGGAACGTCCTTGTAACTGCTGCTAAGTATTTGAAGCGCATGTTGATTGTGAAATGTCATCTTGCTCGAACCTCAAGTTTCATGAGAGAAAGCTTTAGAATTCGCAGGCAAGTCGCTGAAATGTAGTCTATATAATGCTTTCAGAAATTTGAATTTTCAATTCATTTCCTGATTTTCAAATCGATTGCTTTTATGTGCCGTAACTCTGAAAAAAAACGAGCCCTAGTATGAATTTGCGACTTGCTGCGAACACCACGCAATGTCCTTGTGGCCCGTCAAATCGCCGTCACATACACCTGAAATCCCTGCGCCAAAGATGACCTGGCGCATTAAAAAACCGTCAAAACGTTTGGCGTGGTCAAAAAGTGAGTTGGTGAGGGTCTTCAACGCACCATCGAAAGGCCGCGTTGCTCGGCAAGGTTCTGTGCATCCTTGATTGCATGCATGCGATCATCTTCGTCTTCGTACTGTGCCAGCACCTTCAGCGCCGCCGGCTCCAGCACAAGGTCACCGATGTCTCTTGCGCAAGAAAGAGCTGCTTCCGCTTCAGCTTCGGCTTCACTGAACCGCTTGCTGCTGCGCAGAAGCTCGGATTTGTTCAGTCGGAGCCACCCGTGAAACTGGTGCAGCTTGAGCTGCTTCGCCACCTCGGTCTGGCGGTTCAGCAGATTGCTGGCTTCATCGGTTCTCCCGGACTGCAGAAGCAGAGGGAACGCATCGCACGCGAACCAGGACCGGAAGATAGGCGCATCGATTTCTTCTGCTCGGCGCAAGGCTTCCATCAAAAGCGAAAGTGCTTCTTCGCGATTGCCCGAAACGAGCTGAACACGTCCAAGCAGGTGGAGCGAGAAGACGGTGTCGAGCGGCCTTCTGGTTTCGCCGGCAAGGTCGAACGCACGCTCAGCGTGCCTGCGCGCTGCCTCGATCTGTCCGTTGAGACCGAAGGCATTTGACAGATGTCCGTGGCACCAGACTGATCTCGTTCCCGTGTGGCCGAACCTTTCGTGCCTGTGCTCTTCCCAAAAGGGAACGGTCGGGGCAAGCAGCGCGATCGTTGACTGCCAGTCACCCATGAGCGACAAGGCCTGACCTTCAGCCAGCTTCGCTTCATAGGCAGTCTGTTCCTCCGGTTCACATGCAGCACTCGCATGCCTGGCATGGACAATGGCTTCTTTCAAAAAGCCATGTGTACTGAACAGGTAGCTCTTGCTGATGTGAACAGCGACGCGAAAACTGCGGCTGTCGATCTGATTGGCGATGGCCTCTGCTTTATCCAGTTCCGCCAAGGCTGTTTCATAAAGACCGAGCGGAACGAGAACCGGGCGCCGTCTGAGGGCAAGTTCCAGACGCTTCTGCTGCGAGCCCTGGTGCTCCTGACATTTTTCAAGCGCGTCCACTGCGTGACCATAGGCCTCGGCTGACAGTGCGTATGAAGACAGCATTGCAAAGCGGTCGCCGGCCTGTTGGTACCATTCGACTGCGGCCGGCCAATCCTCCGAACACCAGGCGTGGTGTGCGATGGCCGCCGGATCGATGTCTTCGCGTTCCTGAAGATGCGCGCTTGCCCGGGAATGCAGCACCTTTGAATCTGCTCTGGGGATCGATGCATAGACAGCTTCGTGAAGCAGCGCGTGACGAAAACGATGCCGCGAGGAAGTTCCGAACCCGCTTCGAACCACCAGCTCCTCCTGCCGGAGTTTTGCCAGCGCGTCGTCCAGGCGCGTTTCCTCAAAATCCGTCAGGGCGGCGATAGCGCTGTCCGGCGCTTCGAAACCCAGCACCGCAGCACACTGCAGCACTCGGCGCCTGTCAGGTGTCAGGCGATGGACCGTGGCGTTGAGAATGTCGCGGATAGTCGCGGGCACGACATTGATGGCATCTGCACTGCCGCCGGCGACGGCTCGTGCGGTCTCAACGAGAAGGAACGGGTTCCCAGCTGCGCGTCGCAGAACCTGATCGCGCGCGCTATTGGACAATCCCGTCATCCAGGGAGAAATCAGCGCTTCGGCATCCTCGATCGCGAATGGCGTCAGACGCAAAAGACGGAAGGAACTTCGTCCGATCCAACTGACCTGAAACTCCGGACGGAACGTCGTAATGACCGTGAGAGACTCTCCCGAAATCTCTCCGATCAGACGGTCCAGAAATTCAGCTGAATCCCGGTCAAGCCAGTGCACATCCTCGACCGCAAGGATGGTCTCACCTCTTGTGCAGGCCCCGAGAATGATCTCGCTCGCCAGCTTGAAAACCCTCAGACGTTGTTCCTCGCGAACCAGACTGTCCCGTTCGGCCTCGGTCGCAAGACCCAGCAGGTCCAAAAGCACGTCCCGGTGAACGGCGCGGATCTTTTGTGTGGCGACGGCTTCGTCAACGGAAGCGCGGGTCAGATCATCGCCGCCGGAAATCCATCTTGCGAGAAATCGCGCGATGGCGCCGAAGGATCGTGATGCTTCGCGGTCGTAGCCTTCGATCATCAGTATTTCAGCGTCGCTGGACGAACCCAGAAACTGCCGCAGGAGAGTTGATTTTCCGATGCCGGCTTCACCGACGATACCGACAACCTGTGCCTGTCCCTGGCGGGCCTGGAGGAACGCGGATTGTAAGGCTTCCAGCTCTTCATTGCGGGCGATGAACGATTTTTGGGTCGGTCGAGCCTTAAGTCTGGATGACGCCGCCGACGAGAATGCGGGTTCCCCCGGCATGGCTGTCTGCAACAGAACATTCGCCTCCGACAGGAGCGGGCCCAGGACGGTGAGGTCAATTTTGTTTGAGCCTTCGGTAGCAGTCTCGACAATATCGCCGGAGACGACCGCGATCTTCAATCCATCGCCAGCACGTTCTGCCAACGCGCTTGCGGTGTGAGCGGCAGCCTCTGCGTGACGCTCAACCAGCCCCGACGCTCCGAAGACACAGGCAACCGCAGGACCGGCCTGCTCAAGAACCTGTGCCGAGCCGTCTTGAAGGATCTCCTTTAAAAGCAAATTCACCTGTGCGAAGTCCGCAGCGTAGTCTTCCGGGTCCGAAGCGACTTCGGAGGGAGTGACAGCAAGCAGCGAGACACTGCGCCGTTCGCGAAAGACCGATTCAGTTGAAGTCGGGAGAACCGGGGTGGGCGCCGGCGACGGCTCGACGCTCCAATTGGCAACTTGATCGCGGAGCTCTTGTGTTGCAGGTTCGGGCTCGATGTCGAGAGCAGACTGCAGAGCTTCCTTGAAGTCTTCATAAAGCGCGAGCGCGGAGGCCCGTCTTTCCGTTTGGGCAAGCGCTTCCATGCGATGTCGAAGCGCTTCTTCATTGAAAGGATCGATCTTGAGGCTGAGCGAAGAAGCGGCTTCAAGACTTGCCCAGTCACCGCTGGCCAGACACTGCCGCGCGGCAGCAGTCGTGCCTTCTGAGATCTTCATGTCCAGCGAGCGCCGTTCCTGGTCGAGCCAGTCCTGAAACGCCGGGTCGACGCGTCCGACATCACCCAGAAGCTCACCACGATAAGCTTTTGCCGCAGACATGGGATTTGGCTCAAGACTGTCTAGAACGCCGTCGATGTCGGTTCGGAAGGAATGGCGTTCCAAGGAGATCGTTTGCCGGGAAACGTCCAGTTCCGGCGCGCCAGCTGCGGAAAAGACCTTCTGGATATGATAGATGGTCTGCCGCAGCGACGCGCGCGCCTGAGCCTCGTCCCGCTCACCCCAAAGCCGGGCGGCCGCGGTCTCACGACGTAAAGGTCCTTCCACCGCAAGGAGCGCGATCAGGAAACCCGCATGCCTGGTCGGGAACGCCAGCACACGGTCCTTGAAGTGTATCTCCAGCCGGCCCAAAAGCCGGATATCCAGACAATTGTCGCGATCCATCCAGCAGTCTCACCCGAGAACCCGATTTGGCGAAAATTTAACGCTTCGAGAGCGGCTTAGCCAGCTTTTGTGACGGACGCAAAACGCGGCCCGCTTAATCCAATGCCGGTCACTTTGCAGGAGCCGCGCGAAAAGGGCTTTGGAAACACGCTGCCGAACATGAGCAGTAACCTCGCAGCGCGGATCCCAATGAGTGATTGATCAGGCCCCTCAGCACCAGGCGAACAGCCTGGGCGACCGGCAATCGAACGCACGACAGCATTCAGGCCGGAGGGGACACCTCAGACAAGACAAACAGAAGGAATTTCAAACATGGCTGTCGATCATTTTCTCAAACTGGAAGGCATTAAAGGAGAGGCGCAGGACAAGACACACAAGGATGAGATTGACGTCCTGGCCTGGTCCTGGGGAGCGACGCAATCCGGCACCACGCATATGGGCGGCGGGTCGGGATCGGGAAAGGCGCACTTTATGGATCTCACGGTGAACAAGTATGTCGACAAGTCGTCACCTGTCTTGTTGCAGCACCTGTCCACCGGCAAACACATCTCCAAGGGGACACTGATTGTCCGCAAAGCCGCAGGAGAAAACCCTCTTGAATACGTCAAGATCGAGATGAAGGACATCATTGTCACGAGCATCAACAATGAAGGCAGTGAAGATGAGCGGCTGTTCGAGTGCGTTTCTCTGAACTTCGGTGAGTACAAATACATCTACACCGAGCAAAAGCCCGACGGTTCGAAAGGTGCGGCACCGGAATTTGCCTGGGATATCGCCGGGAACTCAAAGGTCTGAACAGGCCCATGCATTCTGAATTCAACTGATGGCATGGGCCGGATTTGTCCTTTGGACGGTCCGCCGATGCCAGCGGTCGTTCTTTTGAGGAGCAAGGCGAATGGCAAATGAGAAAATCAATCTTCGAAAAGCACGAGAACTAGGCGCGCCGGATGTAACGGAACTCATCGCAACCGTGCCTTACCTGAGGCGCTTGTTGTCGAAGCGGCAGGTTGCTCAGCTTCAAAGGGTTATCGACGCGGAATTCCTGAACCCGGTCTATGTGAAGGAATTCAAGAAAGCGATCGAGGCGTCGGTGATCGGACGCGGGGGGAACCTGGTTGCCTACGACCCGAAGAAGAAACGCCGGGCTTATCGGATCTTGGACAAGCGGATAAAGGTTTCGGAGCGGGATGCCTTTGTCCGCCTCGATCACAAGAAAATGCTGACTGCGGACGCTCTGACGCCGCGGACCAACAATCCCGATGAGGCGGACTATCTTTTGAGAGTGCGCAATATATTGAACACCAAAGGTGTCTGGCTGAGGCTACGAAGACCCTTTGATACACGGAGGCGGGATCCGACGGTCTGGGAATTCTGGTTTTCGCTTGGGATCAAAGGCGATCTCATCGAGACAAAGGACGCGATGATTGATCGGGACGAGCTTCTTGACGTCACCATGCTTGGAGCCGGCTATTACCGGTCCGTTCTGACGGGGCCGGTGCAAACCAAGCTGAAGCGCGCTGCCGATCGCATAAACGTTTTTTATGAAAACACCTGGGACAAACATCAGCAACTCGCGCGCAATCGGCGCGAACAACCCATCGCGGCCTTTGCAGCGGATTTCATTGGTGGCGGAAATCTCCCAAACCAATCAATCTGGAATTTTCCGAGGAAATACCAGGAAAAATATCGAGATGCCCTGATCAGCGGCGATGTCATCAAGGCGCAGACCTACATGCTGGTGACCTTGTGTCTGATCGAGCAGAACGCCCGCCTTCTGGCAGACTATCTCTCCAGAACCATCGACGGCGCTGAACAGGCGCTTGCTGTGTTCCAGGTCGTTGAGAAGATTGTGGAAGCATTCGAAATCGTGGCGAGCATCACCGGCGTCGGCCTGGGCTATAAATTCGCAAAAACGGCAGGAAAGAAGCTTGCCAAAAGAAGGGCGACGCAGAGTGCCCGAAAGGAGTCGCTTATCGACCGACTGGCGACCATCGAAACCAAAAAAAGGCAGCGGGATCCTACCGCGCTTATGACCGATGCCGAACTTGCGGAGGTTAGGGCGCTTCTGCAGCCGAACTCAAACACGCTCGGCACCATGAAGGCCGGTCACAGCTCCGGACATGGTCGCGGGTTTCACTCCTATCCTTGAGGTGTGGCGAGCGAAGACGGGGCTGTACCGCACACAGTCACCCGGATACAAGGCATGAGTGCGGACTACCCCGCACGAGCGAGAACGGCATAATCCGAGCGTCGCCGGTATGGAATCGTTACCCGCTGCACAAAAACAACTAATCGGACGCTGACAGGAACTGTCCGGAGGCAATAGGGAATGATCGAAACACTGGGGATCGTTGGTTACGGGCAGTTCGGTGCTTTCCTGGAAGAGGTTGCCAACCGGTTTGCGCCCGGGGTCCGCGTCCTTATACACTCCAGACGCGCGGATCCCGATGGTAGCCGATTCTTTTCGCTGGAAGACGTTTGCAAGTGCGACGTCGTAATCATTGCGACCGCGATCGGTCAGTTCGTCGACACCCTGGATACGGTCATCCCCAGGCTGGGTGAGCGCAGCGTGCTGGTGGATGTGGCAACTGTGAAAATGCACACGGTCGAGCAGCTGAAAACACATTCGGCCCGATCCGTGCGCCCGCTGCGTTTCATTGCAACGCATCCGATGTTCGGCCCCCACAGTTATTCGAAGATCGGCCAGAGCCTGGAAGGACTGCGTATCGTCCTGACCGATCACTCGCTTGAACCGGCCGCCTACGATGCCGTGAAGGCCGCACTGAAATCGGTCGGACTGGTCGTTCTGGAAATGTCGGCCAATCAGCACGACCGGGCTTTGGCGGAAACCCTTTTCCTGACGCACTACATTGGCCAGGTCGTCACACATGGCGACTTTCTGCGCACGGAAATTGACACGCTGTCCTTCGGCTTTCTGATGGATGCGGTCGAGAGCGTGCGAGAGGACGGAGACCTGTTCCGGGACGTTTACCGTTTCAACCCGCACTGCCGCGCGGTCGTAAACCGTTTCGAGACGGCTGAAACCAAAGTGGCCCGAATGTTGGAAACGTTTGAGGCGGACGACTGACACCTTCGCCCAAGTGTGCCTGCGCGCCGCGCGTCTGACTTTGCTGGCGAAGGTGATCCGCCAGACGAGCTGAAGATCGCCGTTATACTGACAATTGCTTTAAGTTTCGCCGCAGTTTCATGCGCAACGGGCTGCTGCGCGAACCGAAAGGACGACGAGCCGTTTCTGTCTCGCCGTGACGCTCTGCGGAAAGTTCGGCACCAAGTCTTTTTTGAGAGTGTGGGCTGGATCGCCGATTTAGCGAAAATTTGACGTTTGGACCAGAGCCCGGCTGGCACTTGTGACGCAGGCAAAACGGTCCCTGGCCAATCCTTCTCCTGTCAACGCAATTGGAGAAGCGACATGAAGCAACTCGCAAAAACCCTGCCGCAGATGAGCGGCGACCTCTTTGTCACGGACGGTGGCATCGAAACGACGCTGATTTTCGATTACGGGATCGACCTGCCGCTGTTCGCTGCTTTCCCGTTGCTGGCCACGGAAGAAGGACAAGACGCGCTCCGCCGGTATTACCGGAGCCATGCATCTGTTGCAGCGGTGCACGGAACCGGCTTCGTCTTTGAAAGTGCCACTTGGCGGGCAAGCCCCGACTGGGCTCGAAAACTGGACGTCAGCCAGGACGACCTGGTTGCGCTGAACCGCCGCGCGATCACCTTGATGGATGATTTGCGCGGTGAGTTCCCGGAATTGCGGAGTGTGCTGTCCGGATGCATTGGCCCGCGCGGCGACGGTTACGTTCCGGGGGAGCTTATGCTGCCGGAGGAGGCGGAAGCCTATCATGCCGTACAGATCGGTGCCTTTGCCTCCACAAGCGCCGATCTGGTGACCGCGATTACAATCAACAACACTCCGGAAGCGATCGGGATCGTCCGGGCGGCACAGGGACACGGCATACCGGTCGTGATCTCGTTCACGGTTGAAACGGACGGGCGTCTGCCGACAGGTCAACCTCTTGGTGCGGCAATCAATGAAGTGGATGCAAGGACCGACTACGGACCGGCTTACTTCATGCTGAACTGTGCCCACCCGGATCACTTCATCGAAACGTTGCGCGCAGGCGGAGACTGGCGAAACCGGATCTGCGGGATCCGCGCCAACGCGTCGCGCCTCAGCCATGCTGAACTCGACGAAGCCGAAGAGCTTGACGACGGAAGTCCGGTCGAGACCGGGCGCGACTACGCCGAACTCAAGGCCTTCATGCCGCAACTCGTTGTGCTTGGTGGATGCTGCGGCACGGATCACAGGCATATCGAGCAGGTGTGTCTGGCGACGAAGAACAGCCTGGAACCCAGGGTTCGACACGCGCGAACCGAACCGGCCTGACACCTCGGGAGAAGATCCATGAAACGTCCAAGTTGGTCCCTTGCCGGACCACTCGCTCTGGCGATTGCGTTCGCCTCTGGCCTTGCTTTCGCATTCGATTTCGAGAAACCCCAAAACGGCGGCTGCCTGCGTTCACTGAGCCATTCGGACGATGTGTTCGTGGCGGAAACAACGTCTGGAACGAGGGTCTCCGGCAAGTTGCCGGACCAGATCGTCATCTATCTACCGTCGCCCGGAAAGTCGAAGAAAAGTTCATATTTTTCAGTCGACAAACGCCATCGCCCCGCCTGGTGGCGGTCTGCCGGAAAGGGTCAAAAGGGTGACCGGGAGACACCGGCGACCCGTGCCGACCAGTGAAGGAGTGACCTGATGTTCTGTCTGAACATGAAAACATTTCTGGTTTCCACCACGGCGCTATTGGCGATCGCAGCCGCTGAGGCCGGCGAGTTGCCAACGCCGCTGAAAGATACCGACTATCTTAACAACGGAGCCCATGACGCAGCTGTGGTTGAACTAGGCCGGATGCTGTTTTTCGACCCGGTCCTGTCAGGCAACCGCAACATCTCGTGCGGCACCTGCCACGATCCGAGCCGGGGGACGGGTGATGATCTGGCGCTGTCGATCGGCGAGGGTGGCAAGGGGTTTGGACCCGAACGCCGGACGAGTTCCGTCGGCGTCACCGGCCGCGTGCCGCGAAATGCGCAGCCGCTCTACAACATTGGCGCGCGCTCCTACAGGGCCTTCTTTCACGATGGCCGCCTTGAGCCCGATCCGGACGGTGTTTTCAAAAGTGGGTTCTGGAGCCCGGCACGCGAACATCTGCCGGAGGGCCTCGACAGCCCGCTTGCGGCCCAGGCGATGTTTCCCGTTCTTTCGCCTGTCGAAATGGCAGGACAAAAGGGTGAGAACCCCGTGGCAACCGCCGTCGCGGAGGATCGGCCGGCCGATGCGTGGGAGCTTTTGGCACAGCGGCTCGCCGAGATTGGCGAATATCGTGAGATGTTTCACGACGCCTTCGGTTCCGACGAGATCACATTCGAAAAGGCGGCCAACGCACTTGCAGCCTTTCAGGCGGTTGCTTTCCGGTCAAACGGCAGCCCGTTTGAACAGACCCTGCGCGACGGTGACTTTGCCAGGCTGAGCGGGGATGTCTGGTCCGGTATCGAACTCTTCTATGGCCGGGCGGGCTGCGATGACTGCCATTCAGGCCCGCTCATGACCGACCACGGCTTTCACGCGATCGCGATGCCGCAAACCGGTCCGGGAAAGGGTCACGGCAGTGACACAAGCTACTGGCGCGCAAGCGGTTTCATGGACCGGCTAGAGGATGAGGGGCGCTTTCGCGTCACCTTTGAAAAGGAAGACCTTTTCGCCTTCCGGACACCATCTCTCCTGAATGTTGCGCTGACGGGTCCGTGGGGCCACTCGGGTGCCTATGACACTCTGGAAGCTGTTGTCCGCCATCATCTCGACCCGGAAGGGTCGCTCCATGCCTTTGGCGCACCAGAGCTGCCGGAGCTGAGTGACGTCATCGAGCAGACCGGCAAGGGGTCAAAGCTGATTTTCAGGCCGCTCAATCCGGCCCGCCGAAGTGCTTTCGATCGTCGCGACACCTGGGTCCAGTCCAACGACCGCCTCAGAAGCCGTATCGCCGGTGCAAACGATCTTGGAACCGTCGACCTCAGTGACAGGGAGGTCGCCCAATTGGTCGCCTTTCTGGAAAGCCTGACCGATCCGGCCATGCGCGAGCGAAGCGATCTGGTTCCGGCGCGGGTTCCGTCCGGTTTGACACCGCAACCCCCGCCCAACCACGGCCAATAACGAAACCTTCGAAACACTGTTCCGGTGATCCGTGCAGAAACACCGGACCTTGTCCGGCCCGCGAAAATGCAGGCCACCACGCCCCGGACACTGAGGTTCGTCCGGGCGCCCAAACCAAACATGAAAGGAAATCACATGAAACGTACATTTTTGGCAATGTCACTTGCACTTTCAACCGTGCTGCCTTCGGCGGCCGACGATGCCGTTCAAATGGTCTCGGCCGATGCCGGATATGACATGGACGAAGGCATGACGCTGGCCTTCATTTTCCACATCGATGAAAAACTGGCCGAGCAGGATGTATTCTTTGAAAAGGTTGCCGGATCGGGCGAAGTTTTTCGTCCCACCGGTGCAACGCGTGACATGGATGCGCCCCTTTACGCGCCTGCTGATGCCGTTCCGCACACGCCCCTTCAGACCGAGAACACGGGTCCCTGGCCTCGGGGCAAGGAACTCGGCATCACACTGGGTGAGTGGTTCGCGGCCAAGGGAACCGGCCACTACACCTGTGCGAACGGCAGGGGCGTTGTGAATCTCAATTTTGAAAACCTTGTCCCGAACGGCCTCTACACCGTCTGGCATGATTTTGCGATCTGGCCGCCGACCGAGCCCTTTCTCGGGTTTTACGACACGCCGCTCGGGTCCAGGGACGGGACCGAGAATGTCTTCACGGCCGACGAAAACGGGAATGCAAAATTCTTTCGTGTCATCACGCCCTGTCTCCAGTTGACCGGCGAGCAGCTGATCTCCGAATTGGCGATCGCCTGGCACAGCGACGGCAAAACACACGGCCCGATGACGGGGGAATTCTCCACCCAGACCCACGTGCACATGTATGTTCCGCTGCCCAAGCGGACGGGTCTTTGAACCTTGCGGGACTGGTCCGGCGCGCATGATCGGATCTATTCTGACCAAGAGAGCGGCCGTTTCTTTAGCGGCCGCGACGCCCCAGGGAGGGTTTGATGAATTACAAATTACGCCACGCCGAACCCGTGGACGCACCTCAACTGCACGCAATTCTGACGAGCCCTCACGTTGTTCTCGGATCGATGCGGTTGCCCTATATGCGGCTCAAGAACACAGAAGACCGGCTGGCCGCCGATCCGAACCTGGTGCAGATCGTTGCGGAGAGCGATGGGGAGGTTATTGGCTTCGCGGAGCTTGTCCTGCATCAAAACATCCCGCGTGCGGCCCATGCGGCAGAGCTCAACATGGTCGTGACCCACGGCGAGCGGCAAGGACAGGGCATTGCCCGCGCCCTGATCGAAGAGGTGATCCGGCTGTGTGACGGTTTTTACCGGATCAGGCGCCTCAGCCTGATTGTCTGGGTGGACAACACGCGCGCTATCGAACTCTACCGCCAGCTCGGTTTCGAAGAGGAAGGCCGCTTGCGCGACTATGTTCGCACGGAGGAAGGCTATTGCGACGCCCTGCAAATGGCACGGATTGCGTCAAATTGAACCTGTCCGCGCACACACGACATCGCCTTTCACACATCCGCACCAAAGGCTTCTTGGCTCACCGTGGTTGGTGTTCCATCCCCGGAAAACCTTCTCCCAGGTCCCAGAACAGTCCCGTCATCATCTGAAGGCCCTCCTTCATCAGGTGCGGCAGGACGTGCTCGTCCGGAGCATGTTGCGAGCAGCCGGTATAGCTGTGCGGCACCCAGATCGTCGGCATGCCGATGATGTTGAGAAAGATGTCATTCGGCAACGAGCCGCCGGCATTGGGGATGATCGTGACCGCTTTGCCCGTGGTCTTCTCGATCGATCTGACCGCCCAATCGACCGCAGGATGTTCCGGGTCGAGGCGCGAGGCGCGCAGCATCGACATGCGGGCCGGTTCGACCGTAATGCCGCTGAAACCCTCGTCTTCAAGATGCTGGCGGATCAGCGGCAGGAAAGTATCGGGATCGGTGTCGACCACAAACCGGATCTGACAGATGGCCTCCGCGAAGGGTGGGACCGCGTTCTGCGGTTTTTCGGGGTCACCGGTAATGAAGGACAACACCTCGAAGGTGTTCCAGCCGAAGACCTTTTCAGCGCCGCTCAGGCCCGGTTCACCCCACCAGGGGTCGATGTCCGGATCGTCCGCACCGGAGGTGACCGTGACCTTGGCAAGGGCATCGCGCACTGACGCTTTAATGCTGTCTGGCTTGAGACCCGGATGCAGGATTTCGCCGTTTCGGCTCACAAGCGTCGTGAGCGCGTGCATGAGCACGATTGCCGGATTGGCCAGCAACCCGCCCCAGTTGCCGGAATGGTGGCCGCCCTCACGGTAGTCGAGCCGGAAGCGAAGGTTCAACCCGCCGCGCGTGCCGAGTTTTATGTCCGGCCCGTCGGTCGAAAAGCGTGGACCGTCCGAGGCGATCAGCAGGTCTGCAGCGAGCATCTCGCGGTTCTCGTGGCAGAACTCGGCAAGCCCGGGAGACCCCATCTCTTCGGCAGTTTCGATCAGGAACGTGACGTTGTAGCCAAGGCGGCCCCGCGCTTCGAGGACGTGGCGCATGGCTTCCATGTTGATGGCATGCTGCGCCTTGTTGTCCGCAGTGCCCCGGCCGTACCAGCGCTCACCGCTTGGTGTCTGGGCGACCGAAAGGATCCACGGAACGCGCCCGTCGCTCCATCTGCCGTCCTCGCCGGGGACGGTGTCGCCATGACCATAGCAAAAGAGAGTGGGCAGGGCAGGATCCTCGACACGCTTGGCCACCAGGAAGGGTGCCCGCTCGAGCAGTTGATTGGGGTGCAGGTCGACGGAGAATCCCATCGCTTCGAAGCGTGACCGCATCACTTCGTCCAAGTAGCGCCGCAGCTCTTTCTGGTGCTGTTCCTCGCGGCTGGATGTCCGAACCGCAACCCGCTCAGCCAATTCGGTCCGAAATTCCCCAGCGTCGTAATACCTGGTGACAGCTTTGATAGCCGCCTCACGCGTCGCCATAATCGATTTGCCTCCGATTTGTTCGTTTTCTCAGATATCTCGCCGCGCGAGTCTCACGGCCGTTTGCCCGCGCCATAGGCGTTTTGAGGGCATGACCAGCATGATGTCGTTTTCCGGGGTCACGACGGGGGTTTCACCGTCATGCCCGATCAGGGTGCCTCGCTTTTCGATGATCTCACCGCCCAGGAACGGTTGAGCGAAGGTGAATTCGTCTGATTTGATGGTGACAGCCTCAATGACGGTAAAGGCTGCCTGCCTGGGTGGAGTGTCTGAAAAATCGTTTAAGGCGTCAGGGTCAAGCGCACCAGCCGCGACAAGAAACCGGGCGGCGGACTCCTTGGCAAGATCGCCTGCCGAGGCTTGCCAGTGCTGGCCACACTCGATCAAGAGAGCGGTGGCGGAACTTTCCGGATCGTCAAACGCAGCATAGTCGCGCATTCGGCGGCCCGCTGCGTGACCGGCATCGCCGACCATTTTCTCCGGAACACCGACTTTGAATGCGAGAGACTTGGCGCGCGGGTGGCGGCCTGTCAGCATCAGCGGCGGCGCGAGATGCTGCATGCTGTGAATGTCAAAAAGGTAATCGATTTCCGCCAGAGCAGGACGCACCTCTCTGGCACGGCGCAGCTCGACACTGTCGCGGTCGCCCTCAAGAGCTTCTATGTCCCAGACCCGATTGAAGTCTTCATCGATCCACCGTGTTGCGTTCGGATCCGACGGATCGAAGGCCTCATAGGCGTCTATGTTCATGAAGGCAAATGTCAGGGAGCCCGCGGCCGGCCGGGTCTCCCGTTTCAGCAGCCAGTCGAGCGCGATCGCCCCACAGGGCTCATTGCCGTGAACGATTGCGCTGAGCATGACGTTTGGACCTGGCTTGCCGCTGTCGAACCGCCAGATATAGGGAATTCCGGTGTTGCCGTTCCTGTAAGGCGACAGGTCAGGGGCTTTCAGTTCTACCGGGTATTCGTTCGGAATATTGATTTCGCTCACGAGGTCGTGCTCCTAATTCAAAGAAACGGCCGGAGATGGGAGGACGTGTGGTGAGTGGACCCAAAGTTGCGTTGCTGGGCATGATATTGGAATCGAACCGGTTCGCGCGACCGGCAGGCGAAGATGATTTCCGCTCGCTCACCTGGCTCGCGGGGGACGACTTGCTTGAAGAGGCCCGATCGCCGACGCCGGCCTTGGCCACCGAGTTCGCGGCCTTTGTCCGGGCCATGGATGCCACGGGCCCATGGCGGCCCGTGCCCTGCACACTGGCGGCGAGCCATCCAGCTGGGCCCGTGGAACGCGACGTGTTCGAAGCGATTACTGCCAGCATTCAGCGCCGCCTCGAAGCGGACGGGCCCTTTGATGCGGTCTATATCTGCAACCATGGCGCCATGGTTGCCGAGCACAGTCATGATCCGGACGGCGACCTGATGGCTGCTGTCCGGATGGCGGTCGGTCCGGAACCTGTCATCGTCAGCACGCTTGACCTTCACGCGAACATTTCGCCGAGGATGGTCGAGGCCTGCGATCTGATTGTCGGATACCGGACCAACCCGCATGTCGACATGATCGAGCGCGGCGAGGAAGCCGCGTTTTCGTTGAGGCGCTGCCTTGCTGACGGAAAGCGGCCGAAGACCGCGCTCAAGAGGCCGCCGATCGTTGCCGCTTCCGTCACGCTTTTGACGGCGGAAGCGCCCTATGGCGAGCTTATCGACTACGGGCAGCGGCGGCAGGCGGAGCTTGGCGGGGCGATTGTGAATGTCTCTGTGTTCGGCAATTTTGTCTTTTCCGATACGCCCGACAACGGACTGAGCATTGTCGTGACCGCGCGGGACGATCAGCGTGTAGCGGACAACCTGGCTTCCGAAATTGCAGATCGGGCATGGTCGATGCGCGAGAAGTTCGTACGAAACCTGACGTCTGTCGAAGAGGCGGTGAGCCTTGCAAACACCACGGAGCGAGCGCCGGTCATCTTCTCCGACGCTGGCGACAACCCGGGAGGCGGCGGCTCCGGGCGCACGACGGAATTGCTGGCAGCTCTCCATTCTGCGCGCGCCGAAAATGTTCTTTACGGATCGTTTTTCGATCCCGAGCTGGCGGCTGAAGCCCATGCGCAAGGTGTCGGCGCGCGTTTTACGGCTGTCTTCAATCGCAATGCCGGCAATGAGGTCTGGGAGAAATGGGACCGTCCTTTCGAAGTTCCGGCAAAGGTGCTTGCGCTTCACGACGGCAATGTCATTGGAGAGCGCGGTATGACCAAGGGGCGTCAGCTGCACCTCGGGCCATGTGCCGCACTTGATCTTGGTGGGATATGCGTCGTCGTCATATCCGACCGGGCCCAGACGGCCGACCCGGTCTTCTTTCACATGCTCGGGCTGGACGTCGGCAAGGCGAACTGCGTTGTCGTCAAGTCGCGCGGTCATTTCCGCGCCGGGTTCTCGCGCTGGTTCACACCGGACAGGGTCTTTGAAATCGACACGGCCGGGCTGACGAGCCCGGTGCTCGAGCGGTGGCCTTTCAAATTCATACCGCGCCCGAGCTATCCGCTGGACAAGGACACAGTCTGGAGCGAAGCCGGTCATCGCTAGACAGTCTCCGAGTATTTGTCGGGCGGCGTGGTGTTCTTGACATATTCCATGAATTGCCGAGCGAATTCAGAGGGTTGCCGGCCCGAAGGCAGGACGAAACTGGTGTTGTAGGTAATGGGCGCGTCAAAGGGCCTGACCGAAATCTCGGCCATGCCGTTTGAAAGAACAGGGAAGGGGTTGAGCAACGTCACGCCAAGGCCCTCGCGCACCAGTTCAAGCGCAGCCATGTTGGTCGCTGTCTCGGCAACCGTGCGCGGACGAACACCTGCTCGGGCAAACACCTGTTCGGTAATCGCCCGCGTTCCAAGACGCCGCAGAAACTCGATCAGTTCCACGTCTTCCAGGTCCGCCGGGGTGACGATTTCCTTCTTTTCAAGCGGGTGCCCGCTCGGCATGGCGCACACGACATGCGACCGCCTCCAGGGTTCAAGGGTAACGCCTGAGCGCTGGATCATGGCGCTGGTCAGGCCGAGGTCGTAGCGCAAATCCAGGATGCCCGAGACCAGCACGTCCGTTGCCTGGATGTCCAGTTGCAGGCTTTTGCCCGGGTTCTGTTTCAAAAAGGCAGCCACGCGCGAGATCACGAAGTTATGCGCCAGTGTCGGAGGCACGATCAGCCGCAACGGTTCCTCATCCGCAGCAGCCCATTCCGCGCCCTCGATCAGTGCGAGCGTTTCAAACAGCGGGTCGAGCTGTTCATTCAGCCTCAAGGCTGCAGCGGTCGGTTCAATCTTGCCGGAGCTGCGCAAAAACAGGTTTCGACCGACCCGCTGCTCAAGTTGTCCGAGCGCCCGGCTGATCGAAGACTGGGAGACGCCCAGCCGGCGGGCCGCCCCGATTGTCGTCCCTGTTGTGACGAGGGCACGCAGCGCTTCCATTTCCCTCAGTCTGTGACGGTGCTCAGCCATGAATTGAATTTCCGATGCTTTGTGGCCGGGATTTCATGTTGAATTGACCTATGCAAAACTGGATTAACTTTGCTGTTGGCAATGAATTTTTTGCAAGCTAACATCCTTTTCATTGTGCGGCAAAAGTCCGGAAAAAGGACATCGCACCTTCCGAGGGAGTTTCATTGTGATGAGAAAACTTACAGCCGCAGTCGTGGCTACTGTGAGCACACTCGCGTTGTTAAGCGGCGCGGCTTATGCAGAAAAGCTGACCATTGGCCTGGCGTCAGAGCCAACGTCAATGGATCCACATTTCCACAATCTCGGGCCGAACAATGCAATGTCGGTCCATTTGTTCGACCGGCTGATTGCGCAGGACGAGAAGCAACGCCTGTCCCCCGGACTTGCCGTTTCCTGGGAGCCGATTGACGATCTGACCTGGGAGTTCAAACTCCGAGAAGGCGTGAAGTTCCACGACGGTAGCGATTTCACCGCGGACGACGTCATCTGCACGATGGAGCGGGCACCGGATGTCCCGAACTCCCCATCTGGTTACGGAACCTACCTGAAGGGCAAGACCTTCAAGAAAATTGACGACTACACGGTTCACGCCATTACCGAGTCGCCTTATCCGCTGATGGCGAACGACATTTCCACGATCCCTGTCATCTCCGACAGCGCAGGGTGCGGCGCGGAGACCGAGGATTTCAATGCGGGTACGGCGGCGGTCGGCACAGGTCCGTTCAAGTTCTCCAACTACAAACCCGGTGAAAGCATCACGCTTGTGCGCAACGACGACTACTGGGGCGATGCTCCGGCGTGGAGTGAAGTGGAATTTCGTCCGATCAAATCCGGTCCGAGCCGGGTCGCAGCGTTGTTGGCTGGTGACGTGGACATGATTGCAGGTGTTCCAACCACGGATATCACCACGCTTGAATCCAAGGACGACATCCAGCTCAGCCAGGGTGTGTCGAACCGCGTCATCTACCTGCATATGGACCAGTTCCGTGAGGACTCGCCCTTTGTCCAGGGCAATGACGGCAGCGACATCAAGAACCCGTTAATGGATCAACGCGTTCGCCAGGCGATCTCCAAGGCGATCAATCGGGATGCCATTGTCGAAAGGGTGATGGAAGGCGTTGCCATTCCGGCCGGCCAGTTGTTGCCGGAGGGCTTCTTCGGTGTCTCGGATAAACTGGAGCCGGTTGCCTATGACCCGGAGGGCGCGAAGGCGTTGCTGGCTGAGGCCGGCTATCCGGATGGCTTCCAGCTGACGATCCACGGCCCGAACGACCGCTACATCAACGATGCGAAGATTGCAGAAGCAATCGGTCAGATGCTGACAAGGGTCGGTATCAAGACGGCGGTTGAAACCATGCCGCGCTCCGTCTATTTCGGCCGCGCCTCGCGCGGAAGCCCGGACGGTCTGCCGGAATTCAGCTTTATCCTGGTCGGCTGGGGAGCCGGTTCCGGTGAGGCTTCGTCGCCGCTGAAATCGCTGATTCACACCTTTGACAAGGACAAGGGGTTTGGATCTTCAAACCGCGGTCGTCATTCCAGCGCGGAAATCGATGCCTTGATCGAGGAAGCATTGCGTACCGTGGATGACGAGAAGCGTCAGGATTTGCTGGCCGAGGCGACGGAGAAAGCGATCGAGAACGTCGCGATCATCCCGACCCATTTCCAGGTCAACACCTGGGCGGCCAAGAAGGGATTGAAATACATCCCCCGGACCGACGAATACACACTCGCAATGGGTGTCGTGAAGGAATAGTCGTCCTTTTCCGGGCCGCTGACGCCAGTGGCCCGGCCCCTCTTCAAGTCGAGAAACCCCAATGACTGTTTTCGTCATCCGTCGACTGATGCAGGCGTTCCTTGTCGTCTTTCTCATGTCGGTCATCGTCTTCTTCGGCGTGAACATCGTCGGCGACCCGGTCTATATGCTGGTCAGTCCGGATGCAGACCAGGCGGACATTGAGGCTGCGATCCGCCGTCTCGGTCTCGACCGGCCGATCTGGGAGCAATATTTCCTGTTCCTGAAAGGCGCCGCGCAGGGCAATCTCGGAGACTCCTTCGTCTTCGGCGAACCGGCCCTGAAACTGATCCTCCATCATATGCCGGCAACGCTTGAACTGGCCTTCAGCGCACTGTTCCTCGCCATTGTCATTGGTATTCCGCTCGGCCTCTTTTCAGGTCTCTACCCGGATAATCCGGTGTCGAAAGGCATCATGGCGGGATCCATTCTCGGCTTTTCTCTGCCGACCTTCTGGGTCGGACTGATGCTCATCCTGCTCTTTGCGGTCGAACTTGGTTGGCTGCCCTCTACAGGGAGGGGGGACACGGCTTCGGTCTTCGGGATTCAAACCAGTCTCGCCACCTGGGACGGGATCAGGCATATCTTCCTGCCCGCGCTGAACCTCTCGCTTTTGAAGATTTCGCTCGCGATCCGTCTGACACGCGCCGGTGTTCGCGAAGCCATGAGCCAGGACTACGTGAAATACGCCCGGGCCAAGGGCATTTCGACGGGCCGCATTATCTTCGTGCATGTGATGAAAAACATCATGATCCCCGTCGTGACCGTCATGGGGCTCGAGTTCGGCAGCCTGATCGGGTTTTCGGTCGTGACGGAAACGATCTTTGCCTGGCCGGGCATGGGCAAGCTTCTGATTGATGCGATCCTGCAACTCGATCGCCCGGTGGTCGTGGCCTACCTGATGATCATGGTTCTGTTCTTTGTTCTGATCAATCTGGTCGTGGACATTCTCTACTCCATCCTGGACCCGAGGGTCCGCCTTCAGGACCAGGGCGCATGACCGACGCAACGCTGCAACCTTCAAGTCCCGCCACTGCAAAGGTGGAGACCCCTTTCCAGCGGTTTCGGACCGAATTCTTCGAAAGCCGCATCGCGTCCGGAGCGTTCGTCGTTTTGGTGATCATCATTCTGCTTGCGATCCTGGCTCCCTGGATCACGCCGCAGAACCCTTACGACCTGGCGCAAGTCGACGTGCTCGATGGCCGTTTGCCGCCGGGGTCGGAAGCCTTTGCAGGCTACACGATGTGGCTGGGGTCCGACGGGGCGGGCCGGGACCTTTATTCGGCAATCCTCTATGGGCTCAGAATTTCAATCTCCGTCGGTCTGGCCTCGGGCGTGATTGCCCTCTTGATCGGCATGGCGGTCGGCCTGATTGCCGCCTATGTCGGCGGACGCACGGAAGCTGTCATCATGCGTGTCGTCGATCTGCAGCTTTCGTTTCCGGCGTCGCTGGTCGCGCTGATGCTGGTGGCCGCATTGGGCAAGGGGGTCGACAAGATCATCCTCGCACTTGTGGTTGCCCAGTGGGCCTATTATGCCCGCACGGTTCGAGCCACCGCGCTGGTTGAACGCGGCAAGGAATATGTCGAAGCGGCCCAGTGTCTTGGCCTCTCCAAAATGAGGGTTGTCTTCAGGCACATCCTGCCCAACTGCCTTGCACCGCTCATCGTGGTCGGAACAGTGCAGACGGCCAGTGCGGTTTCACTTGAAGCGACCCTTTCCTTTCTGGGGGTCGGACTGCCGCAGACCGAGCCGTCGCTCGGCGTTCTGATCGCCAATGGTTTTGAGTACATGCTTTCGGGCAGGTACTGGATTTCGGTGTTTCCCGGCATTGCGCTGCTTCTGACGGTCGCGTCGATCAATCTTGTCGGCGATCACCTGCGTGACGTTCTCAATCCGAGGCTGAAGAAATGACCGCTGTTCTGGAGGTGAGCAGGCTGAAGACGCATTTCTTCACCCATGCCGGTGTCGTCAAGGCCGTGGACGGTGTCGACTTCACGGTCAGCAAGGGCGAGGTCATGGGCCTTGTCGGGGAATCGGGATCCGGAAAATCCATCACCGGGTTTTCCATTCTCGGTCTCATCGATCAGCCGGGCCGGATCGTCGAGGGCGCAATCCGCTTTAATGGTGAAGACATCGCGAATGCACCTGAAGCGAAGCTCAAGGCCATTCGCGGCAACAAGATCTCGATGATCTTTCAGGACCCGATGATGACCCTCAATCCGGTCTTGCGCATCGATACACAGATGATCGAGGCAATTCTTGCGCATGAGGCAGTGCCCAAGAAAGAAGCCTGGGAACGCAGCCGGGATGCGCTCGGACTGGTGGGAATTCCGTCTCCGGAAGAACGATTGCGCGCCTATCCGCACCAGCTCTCCGGGGGCATGCGTCAGCGTGTCTCCATCGCGATTGCTTTCTTGAACAAGCCCGACCTGATCATTGCGGATGAACCGACGACCGCTCTCGACGTTACCATTCAGGCCCAGATCATCTACGAGGCCCAGAAACTGACGCGGCAAACGGGAACGGCGATGATCTGGATCACCCACGATCTTGCCGTCGTAGCCGGTCTCGCAGATCGGATCTCGGTGATGTATGCGGGCCGGATTGTCGAACAAGGACAGACAGACGACGTGATTGACCGGCCCCTTCATCCCTACACGGTCGGTCTGCTGGGATCTGTTCCGACTGCGAACAATCGCGGCGAACGCCTTTTCCAGATCGAGGGCATGACCCCGAACATGCTGGCATTGCCCGAAGGGTGTGCGTTCGCGCCGCGCTGCGGTTCTGCGAGCGCTGCCTGCAAGGTGCCGCCACCGGTCGAGCATATCGCGGACCGAGAGCTCCGCTGTTATCACCCCCAGGCACAGGTTGCGGCACAATGACGGCTCCGCTTGTAGAGATCCGCGACGTTTCGAAACGGTTTGCCCGGCGCCTGGACGTTGCCGGCAAGATCGCCCAGAAACTGGGCGCCGACATTCGCGAGGAAGTGGTCCACGCCGTCGACGAGGTCAATCTTGATATCCGTGAGGGAGAGGTTCTGGGACTGGTTGGCGAATCCGGTTGTGGCAAATCCACGCTCGGCCGCGTGGTCGCCGGCATTCATGCACCCAGCTCCGGACAGTTGCTCTTTGAGGGAAGTGACGTTGCGACCATGTCGAGCGCTGACAAAAGGGCGGCGACCCTTGCAGTGCAGATGATATTTCAGGATCCGTTCGCAAGTCTCAATCCGAGGATGCGGGTTGAGGATATTATCGGAGAAGCTCCGAGGGTCCATGGGATCGTTTCTCGAAGCGACGTCCCGGACTATGTCGACGATGTCATGCGCAAGGTCGGGCTCGATCCGTCGCTGAAACGGCGCTACGCGCACCAGTTTTCCGGCGGTCAGCGACAACGTATCGGCATTGCACGAGCCCTTGCCGTGAAGCCGAAGTTTCTTGTCTGTGACGAGGCGATTGCCGCACTCGACGTGTCGATCCAGGCGCAGGTGATCAACCTCTTCATGGATCTGCGTGAAGAGTTCGGTCTGACCTATCTGTTCATCAGCCATGATCTCAGTGTCGTCGAGCACATCGCAGACCGTGTGGCGATCATGTATCTGGGCCGCATTGTCGAGAGTGCATCGACGGAGGAGATCTTCTCTGCGCCGAGGCATCCCTATACGCGCGCACTTCTGGCGGAAGCCCCGCGCCTGGATCAGCGCAAGCGCGACTTTGCGCCGATAGAAGGGGAAATTCCGTCGCCATTGGCGCCCCCTGACGGGTGCTTCTTCAACCCACGCTGCCCGCATGCACAAGAGCTCTGCCGGCAGAAACAGCCGAAGCTGGAGACCTTCGGTGAGGCGCATTCCGTCGCCTGCCACTACTGGAAAGACCTTTGAGAGAAACCGCCGGGGCCGACGTGCCATGGGCCTGATCCGGTTTCACGTGATCGACACGCTTGCATCGCGTCTGTCTCAAGTCGTTCCCCGAATAAACACTTTGGACCCGCCGCGAAAAAACAGGCGACGGTGCGGCTGGCAACTGCCGAATTTTGGAGGAAAAAATGAAAAACACAGATCGTGTCTGGGATTTGGTAGATAGCCGCCGGGATGACTATATCGGCCTGTCCGATCGTGTCTTTGATCAACCGGAAATCGCCTATACCGAATTCAGGTCCGTTTCTGAACACAAGAAAATGCTGGAGCAGGAAGGCTTCCGGATTTCAGAAGGTGTTGCCGGCATACCCACCGCGATCGTCGGTGAAGCGGGCGACGAGGGGCCGGTGATTGCCATTCTCGGCGAGTTCGATGCGCTTCCTGAACTCGGGCAGGTTGCCGGCGTTGCCGAACACCAGCCGGTCGAAGTGGGCGGTCCTGGCCATGGCTGCGGTCACAATCTGCTTGGGTCGGCTGCGCTGATGGCTGCGTCTGCCGTCAAGGACTATCTCGCGGAACGGGGCATCAAGGGACGCGTGCGCTACTATGGCTGTCCGGCGGAGGAGGGCGGCGCGGCCAAAACTTTCATGGTGCGCGAAGGTGTGTTTGACGACGTGGACGCTGCGATCTCCTGGCATCCGGCGACATTCACCGCGGTCAACGAGGCCCGGTCGCTGGCCAACACGCGCATTGATTTCACTTTCCATGGCCGGGCGGCCCACGCCGCCGGAGCGCCGGAACTCGGCCGCAGCGCGCTGGATGCAATCGAACTGATGAATGTCGGTGTCAATTACATGCGCGAACACATGCCGGACGAGGCAAGGGTGCACTACGCCTATCTGGATGCAGGTGGAATTGCCCCCAACGTCGTGCAGTCGAAGGCGACCGTTCGCCAGCTTGTCAGGGCGCGCGATCTTTCGGAACTGCGTGGGCTGATCGAACGGGTGCGCAAGATCGGCGAAGGCGCAGCCCTGATGACGGAGACAGAAGTCGAAACCAGCGTGGTCAGCGGCGTCTCCAACCTGATCGGCAACCGGCCGCTGGAAGAGACCATGCAGCGGAACATGGACCGGCTGGGCGCGCCGGTCTTTGACGATCAGGATCGTGAATTTGCAGACAAGATCCGTGCAACGCTCAGCAAGGACAACATAACCGTGTCGTTCCGGCGGATCGGTGCAGAGGTGGATCCGGACCTTGCCCTTTGTGACTTTGTGGCGCCTCTCGACCGGCATAGTGAAGGCGGCGAGGGGTCAACGGACGTCGGTGATGTAAGCTGGGCGGTTCCCACGGTCCAGGCACGCGTGGCGACCTGCGCTGTCGGAACGCCCTTTCACACCTGGCAGTTGACGGCCCAGGGCAAAGCTCCGGCGGCCCACAAGGGCATGACCCACGCCGCCAAGATAATGGCCGGAACCGCGGTGGATTTGTTTGAAGACAGTTCCGTGCTGGAGGATGCCATCAAGGCGCACCGCTCAAAACTCGAGCGCGACCCTTATGCCTGTCCGATCCCGGACGACGTGTCTCCGCCGCTCAAGGCGATGAGCAACCAGTGACGTGCCAGGAAGAATTCCACATTTGAGGTCAGTCTGTTGCCGATTGACGGAAAAAGCTGATCAAGGAATCTGGGCCATCTGAAAAACAGATCATTGGCGTCTTGAACAAGCAATTGACTTGCGCCCCCGCGGATTTGGGGCCGAGCCAGCGTCTTTTCTCACCCGGGGTATGTTGCCGAGAGATCGCAAAAATCCAAAATGAGCTTCGTTGTCAAACGCCCCTGTGTCCGGATCAGGCAGCGGGCTTAGGCAAATGCATGCCTATGCTTTGAATTCTGCCATCCGCGCCGTTTTGCTGGAGCGCCGTCGCCACCGCTTTTGTGATGTCGAGCTTGGTTTTCTCAGCATAAGCAATTCTCTCCGAGGGTTCGCTGGGCAAATTCCTCAAGTCTATTTCCATCGTGATTTTCACGTCTTTAGGCCTCCGCTTGCCCTTTGCCTGCCGCAAGAAATGCTAGGCGCGATGTGCCAGCATAAGTGGTGACTGTCCTGGACCGATAAGCGGAAAACGAAACTTGTGCTTATGACAGCGGATTGAAGCAGGCGGCCTGATGGTTCGCCGGTCCTTCAAGGCTTGGCGACGACGCGGCGCATTCCGCGATTGCACTTCGGCATCGGGCTCTGAAGGCACAGCCTGTCGGTGGATCCAGCGGATCCGGCAATTCGGTCTCGGCATTTTCCGGCGCCTTGAGCGGCCGACCAACAACGGGCGCGCTTTCGGCCAGCAACTTCGTGTAGGGGTGGCGGGGATTTGAGAAAACTTCTGCGGCGGTTCCAACCTCGACGATCGACCCGAAGTAGAGAACGGCAATCCGGTCGCTGACCGCTTCGACCACAGCCAGATCATGGCTGATAAACAGATAGGTGAGGTTCAACTGGCGCTTTAGATCTGCAAGCAGGTTCAGCACCTGGGCCTGCACCGACACATCAAGGGCGGAAACCGGCTCATCGAGAACAATGACCTGGGCATCTGCCGCCAACGCCCGCGCGATTCCTATCCGCTGCGCCTGTCCGCCAGAGAACTCGTGCGGGTAGCGGTCGAGAAACTCCTCCCGAAGGCTGACCATCTCGAAGATCTCGGAGATGCGCCGCGCGCGTTCGTCTCGCCCCAGGCCGTGCAAGTGAACAAGTGGCGCTTCCATGATCTGGCGAATGGTCTTGCGGGGGTTGAGGCTGCTTACGGGATCCTGGAAGACGTACTGGATCTTTCGCCCGAAGAGTGCCGGATCGGTGTTTTGAAGAGGTTCGCCGCTGATTTCAATCAGGCCGGTTGTTGGTTCCAGAAGTCCCACCAGCATGCGGGCAAGAGTGGATTTGCCACAGCCGGATTCGCCCACGATGCCGAGCGTTTCCCCCTTTTCGACATCCAGATTCAGTGGATGGAGCGCCTTCACGATGCCCTTGGGCGGACCCAGCAAACGCTTGCCGACGACGAAAGACTTCGAGAGGTTTTCAACGTGTACGGCGGTGTTCATTGCAGCTCCCGATCTTCAACCAGGGATTTTTCAGGAAACAGGCACCGGACCGATCGGTTTCCCGTGCCGATCAGCTCAATCTCCTGATTGGTGCATTGTGGTTGCCGGTTCGCACAGCGTTCCGCAAATGCACATCCCGCCGGGAGATTGTTGACAACAGGTGGCAGGCCCGGGATTGCCTCAAGCTCCCGTTTGCCGCCCCCAAGTTCCGGGACACAGGCCATTAACCGGCTCGTATAGGGATGTACGGGATTGCCCAGAATGTCAGCGCTGTCTCCTTCTTCCACGATCCGGCCTGCATACATCACGGCAACCCGGTCGCAGAGTTGCGCCACCACGCCGAAGTCGTGCGTGATAAAGATGATGGCAAGCCCGCGTTCGCGGCGCAGATCGTTCAAAAGCGCCAGGATCTGTGCTTGTACCGTGACGTCCAGCGCAGTCGTGGGTTCGTCGGCAATGATAACGTCGGGATCATTGGCGAGGGCCATCGCTATGCCGACACGTTGGCGCATGCCGCCAGACAGTTCATGCGGGAAACTCTTTGCCCTGGTTTCCGCATTGGGAATACGAACCGCTCTCAAGAGTTCTATCGCGCGCTGATTGGCCTCTTTTTTCGGGATGGCATGATGGCTCGTGATTGCTTCCGTCAACTGATCGCCGATACGAAACAACGGGTGCAGGGTCGCAAGCGGGTCCTGAAAAATATAGGCGACGCGATCACCGCGATACGCGCGAAGGGTTTTGTAGCTTGCGCCGACCAGCTCTTCGCCTTTGAAGGCTACCGAACCCGCCGTGATAATGCCGGGAGGCGAGGCGACCAGACCCATCACGCTGAGCGCAGTGACTGACTTGCCCGAGCCGCTTTCGCCAATGATGCCAAGGCACTCCCCGGGCCTGACGGCAAGGTCCACGCCGCCAACCGCTTTGTAGACCTTGTCCTTTATCCTGAATTCGGTTCGCAGGTCCCTGATGGACAGCAATGCTTCCGGGTCACCGGGGGGCATTTTCGTGCGATTTTTGTCGACCAGTGTGGCCGGCTTCGGGCGGCTCAGGGCGCCTGATTTCAGGCGCGGATCCAGGGCATCGCGAATACCATCACCAAGCAGATTGATTGCCATGACGATGACCAGGATCATGGCGCCGGGGACGATGGAAGTGTGTGGGTTGGTAATCAGCGCCGACCGCGCTTCTCCCAGCATGGATCCCAAGTCGGCTTGCGGCGGCTGTGAACCGAGACCCAAGAACGACAACCCCGCGGTTTCAAGGATCATCCAGCCGATTGTGGTCGACATGGCAATGACGATGACCGGGATTACGTTCGGCAGCACTTCACTCAAAATGATACGCATGTCGCCCATGCCCGAAAGCCGGGCGGCATCGACGAATTCCTTATGGGCAATGCCGACTGTAATTCCGCGAATGTTGCGTGCGAAAAAAGGAACATTGACCGCGGCCACTGCAATCAGCGCATTGAAGAGGCCTGGCCCAAGCGCGGCGACGATCGCCAGCGCAAGCAGGATGTACGGAAATGCCATGAGCATGTCGACGCCGCGCATGATGATATTGTCTGCACGCCCGCCGAAGTAGCCGGCAATGATCCCGATTGCTGAACCGATGGTGGCTGCGATCAGGGCAGCGGCAAATCCGACAGCGAGCGACAGCCGAGTTCCCCACAACAGGCGGGACAGCAGGTCGCGTCCAAGGTGGTCGGTTCCCAGAATGTGGCCGTCGGAGAAGGGACGAATGAAGCGGTCTCCGGTATTTGTCACGTCGGGATCCGCCAACGGCAGAACCGGTGTGAGCAACGCCAGAACAACGACGATTGCCATCACGATCGCACCGGCAGCCGCGAGCCTGTTGCGGAACAGGAGAGCGAAAAACTGCCTCATGTCTTGATCCTCGGGTCAAGCAAGGACTGAGCGACATCGACGATAATGTTGAACAGCACGTAACACGCCGCGACAAAGACAACGCCGCCTTGAACAAGCAGGATGTCGCGCTTGAGAATGGCGTCAACCAGCATGCGGCCGACGCCGGGCCACTGGAAAACCATCTCGATGTAAACGGCTCCGGACAGAACAAAACCGGCCTGAATTCCAAGAACAGGAATGATTGAGACCATGGCAGCCTTGAGTGCGTGACGCCAGATGACGCCAAATTCATGCACGCCCTTGGCGCGCGCCGTGCGGATGAAATCCTGACGCAACACCTCAAGCATGGCAGAACGGGAGAGCCTTGCGATAACCCCGATCGCGACGACCGAAAGCGCCGTTGCAGGCATGATCAGATGCCGGATCAAATCCGGCAGATCGCCACCGCCATAGATGGCGTACATCCCGGAAACCGGGAGCCATTTCAGATTTACGGCAAACAGCAGCACCATCATCATTCCGAGAAAGAAAGAGGGGATCGAGATTCCCAGAAGCACGGCAAAGGTGATTGCCTTGTCGGCAAAGCCGTACTGGCGCGCTGCCGAGACGACCCCGGCGATCACACCCAGCAGCGAGCAGAGTATGAAGGCTGTTCCTGCAAGAATCAGCGTAGCGTTGAACCGTTCAATAACTTCGTCGAGGACAGGACGGTTGAGCGCGAAGGAACGACCGAAGTCGCCCTGCAGCATATTGCCGAGCCAGATGAAATAGCGTTGCCAGAGTGGCGCATCGAGACCGAGGTCCCGGTTGAGCTTTGCCACGTTTTCCGGGGTGGCATAGGACCCGAGAATAGCAGTGGCCGGATCTCCCGGAATCATTGCCATGATCAGAAATACGATCAACGTAATGCCAAACAGGACAGGGATTGCGGAAAGCAGGCGCTTGAAAATGTAACCTGCCATGAGGTCTCCCGAGAGATCGTTCTGCGGCTGCGAGGCAGCGCAATCAAACTGATGCGGGAGGACCTGAGGGCGGTCCTCCCGGGTTTGCTAGGGGCGCAGAGCCTTACTTCTTGCTCACGTCCTTCAGCAGCAGGAAGAAGGATGGCTGCAGTTCAAAGTTCTCGACACGGCTGGACGTCACGGCATTCTGTTTCCAGTTTGCAACGAAGACCCAAGGCGCATCTTCCTGAACAATGGTTTGCATCTGCTGGTAAAGTTTCGCCCGCTCGGCCTGATCGGTCGACGCACGCGCCGCTTCCAGCAGTTTGTCGACTTCCGGATTGGAATAGTAACCGGAGTTGAACCCGCCCTTGTCCGGCCATGCTTCGGTACGAAGCGCAAGATAGGGCAGCGTGTCCGGATCATTCGTCATCCAGGCCATCTCCGCCATATCGGCTTTGCCTTCAAGTCCCGGGTTCACCTGGCCGAGGAATGTGTTCCACTCATAGGTTTCAATCTTCACATCCAAACCAACAGCCTGCAAATCGGCCTGGATTGCCGTTCCCATCGCAACTGGATCAAGCATGCCGGATCCACCTTCCGTCACGTAGAAGGTGAGTTCCGCCCCCTCGGCACCTGCTTCTTTCAAAAGCGCTTTTGCTTTCTCAGGATCGTATGGGTAGGGCTCCAGCGATTCATTGTAAGCCCAGGCAAAGGCAGGTGGTGTCGGTCCGGCGGCAACGGCGGCGGTGCCTTCAAGAACATCATCGACGATTGCCTGCTTGTTGATCGCATAGTTCGCTGCCTGGCGAACACGCTTGTCGGCAAAAGGCCCTTCCTTTGCATTCAGGATCAAAAACCAGACGTGTGGACCTGCCTGTTCGACCAGGTTGTAGCCATCTCCTTCGAATTGCGAGAGTGCAACCGGCGGCACTTCCACCATCAGATCGATGCCGCCGGCGAGCATTTCTGCCGTCCGCGTGTTCGCATCCGTAATCGGACGGAAAACGATAGCCTCGGTCTGCGCTGTGCCATCCCAGTAGTCGTCATTGCGTTCGACAACGACACGTTCATTCGATTTCCATTCTGCAAACTTGAAGGGGCCGGTGCCAGACGGGTTGCGGCCGAATTCCTTTCCATGCGCCTTGACAGCCTCGGGCGAAACAATGAGCCCGGTCGGATAGGCAAGGTTCGAAAGGAACGGTGCGTACGGCGCATCAAGAGTGAATTTCACGGTCATCGGATCGACGACTTCCACGTCCTGCACAGCCGAGAAAAAGAAGGAAAGCGGGAACGGGCCGGTATCGTGGTAGGGGTGATCCTCCTTCAGCATGCGGTCAAAGTTGAACTTTACCGCCTCGGCATTGAAATCGGTTCCGTCATGAAATGTCACACCATCCCTGAGCTTGAAGGTATACACCTTGCCGTCGTCACTGATCTCCCAGTCGGTCGCAAGAGCCGGTTCCACTTCGAGCGTACCGCTCTGGTACCGCACAAGCCCGTCATAGACGTTCATCAGGATGCGGAAGTCGTTGACTGCAGTAACGGCAGCCGGATCAAGTGCTTTGGGTTCGGCAATCTGGCCGACAATCAAAACGTTCTCGGGTGTCTGCGCAAAAGATTGTGCGCTGAAGGCGAGGACTGATGCGGTTCCCACCGCCAACAAGGTCCTCCGGGTCATTTGCAAAAAGCTCATCAGTTACTCTCTTTCCGGCAAATCGGGTTGTTGATCGTCAAGGTGGTATTTCTTAATTATCATGATAAATTAGATTTGTGCAAATTATCATGATAAATTCAAGTCCCATTTTGTACCGAGGTATTCATGACGTTTTCCCTTTTGGCTCGCGACCCGAAAACAGGAGCGCTGGGCGGTGTCGCAGCAACCGGCAATTTGTGCGTCGGTGGATGGGTACTCGCAGGCACGGCCGGGGTTGGAGTCGTGGCCGCGCAAGGCCAGGCGCCCAGCACCTTGTGGCGAGAGCAGGTGCAAGTCCGAATGAAGTCGGGTGTTGGAGCGGCACAAGCCGTTGCGGCTGTGGTTGATGCTGATCCGGGACGGGAACACCGTCAGCTGACTGCGTTCGATACAAGCGGGGACCCGGGTGCGTTTACCGGCAGTGCGAACGGCGACTACAAGGGACATCTGGTTGGCAATGAGTGTGTTGCGAGCGGAAACATCCTGAAGGGCGCAGCTGTGCTTGACGAGATGGTGCGCGTATTTGAGCTCCCGAGCCTTTCCTTCGAAAACCGGCTGCTTGCCGCTTTGGTCGCAGGGCAGCGCGCCGGCGGAGATGAACGCGGCATACTGTCTGCGGCCTTGCTTGTCGTGGCGGAGAACAGTGCGCCTTTGACACTCAGGATCGATCATCACGAGGCGCCGATCGAGGCTCTAGAGGAGTTACTCAAAAAAACCCGGGAGCCGGACTACAGGGAATGGCTGGATACAGTCCCCACGAAGGACGAGCCGCACAAATTCTCTGCTGGAGGCCAGGCGTCCAAGAGCGGAGCTGTTTGACATATCCGGTGTTGCAGGATCAGTTTTCCCGAATGAAGCGATGCAGGACCGCAGCTTCCTGACCAAGCATTTGCCTTCGAGCGTTTTGCATGTGCGACCGCATGATTTCCCGGGCTTTTTCGGCATCGCCATCACGAAGTGCCCGCACAAGCTGGGACTGGTATTCGATCCCCTTCCGCCACAATTCAGGATTGGGAGGATCGTAGAGGTGCCGGCTGATCGTCATGTCGGTGAGTATGCTTGCCATGAAGTCAATCAGGAAACCAAGCAGCGTGTTGTCGGCGAATTGCGCCAGGTGCATGTGGAAATGAAGAGATTTGACGTGATGATCCCGCTCTTCTTCCAGGGTTTGCGGCGGACTGGAATAGACCGCGATATCACGCTCCAAATTCTGCAGGGCACTCTCGTGCAGTTTTCCGGCAAGCGATGCGGCGAGTTCAGGCTCGAGCATCTCGCGCAGCTGATAGATGTCGCCAATTGTCAGATCCTTGAAATAGAAATAGTTGCCAAGCAATGCACGCGCGCGCTCATGCGAAACCTGCTTGACGAAGGAACCGCCTCCGGGCCCTGTCTTGGTTTCAACAAGGCCCTGCGCCTCAAGGATGCGCATGGCTTCGCGGATGGTGCCCTTCGCCATGCCGAAGGTTTCGATCATTTCCTGTTCACTTGGAAGCCGGTCTCCGGCAGACAGGCCGCGCTCGACCACCCAGTCCTTGATCGCATCGGCAACGCGCAACGGCCGGCTACGCCGCTTGACCCGGCTCGCCGGGTCTTCAACCTGCTGTTCTTTTGCAAGCTGGTTGAGGTCCATTTCCTGCTCCGCGTTTACCGGCATCTTCATCTCAAAGGATCGCTCTTATCTCTAGGTCCCGATGGTCCCGCATTCCACTTCGAATTGCTCATGACGCACCGTTGCGTTCGGTTCGAGTTCTGTAGCATGTAATTAATCATGATAAATTTCAACCGCACAAAGCCTTGAGGGAAAGCGCAGAATGGATGCCGGTCTGATTGCTTCAAAACGTCTCGAAGAGATTGCCAAGTGCAGTCTTCCAGGAGACGGCGTGACGCGCTTGCCATTTACTGATGAACACAAGCAGGCAAACACACACATTGCCGGCTGGATGAAACAGGCGGGCATGACGGTTCGGCTGGATGCTGCGGGAACCCTGATCGGCCGCATTGAGGGACAAGGCGCGCGCGCATCCCGAACCTTCATTCTTGGGTCGCACCAGGACAGCGTTCGCAATGGCGGCATGTTTGACGGGATCATGGGTGTGGCACTTGCGTGTCAAGCGGTGGAACAAGCATTTGCCGAAAAAGGTGAGCCCGACTTCGCAGTCGAGGTCCATGCGTATGCCGACGAAGAGGGCGTACGTTTCCCGACAGCCTTGCTCGGTCCCAGATCGCTCGCAGGCAGCTTTGATGCGCACGTCCTGAAGATGCGGGACACAGAAAACGTATCACTTGAGAGTGCATTGGAAGGGTTCGGCGGAAAACCTGAAACGATCCATTCGCTCAAACGAAATCCGGACGACGTTCTGGGTTACCTGGAGATGCATATCGAGCAAGGTCCTGTCTTGGAACAGGAAAACCTTGCCGTCGGTACCGTGACCGCAATCTGCGGTATTGAACGCAACACGATCACGATCCACGGCAAGACAGGTCATGCAGGCACCGTTCCGATGCAGGGACGCCGCGATGCATTGGTTCCCGCTGCAAGGATCGTCGCTGAAACTCAAGATCAAGCCAGGAAGCTTGAGAACCTGCGCGCAACCTGCGGAACACTCTCCATCCTGCCGGGCGCCGTCAACCAGATCCCGGAAACGGTCAGCTTTTCGCTGGAGATACGCTCGCCGGATGATGCGGCCCGTGACAGTTTCAGATCACACATGGTGGATTACGCACACAGGGTTGGCGAAGAACAAGGATGCCGTCTCACCATCGAGAAGACCTATGAGCAACCGGCGCAGGATTGCGACCCTCACTACCGGAGATTTCTTGAAGATGCCTGTTCCATGACGCAGGGGCGCTCGGTTTCGCTCCCGTCGGGTGCAACACACGATGCCTCCGCAATGGCGGAGCTTTGTCCCATCGCAATGTTATTCGTCCGCTGCCGGGGCGGTGTGTCCCACGTCCCAGAAGAATTTGCATCTTCGGAAGACATGGAGCAGGCAATCGCGATTGCCGCCCGTTTCCTAAGGGCTTTATAAAGCGGCTTGCCGGGAAAAAGCGATCAGGAACTCGGTCAGCGCTTCCAGTGAGCGAATATGTGTCCGCTCATACGCGTGAGACGAATCGACCCCGAATGTCATCAACGCCATGCGCGCATCAGTCCCTGAAAGCCGTGCGCTTGCTGCATCTGATTTGTAGAAGCGAAACACATCGCGGAGGACCGGCAACCCGGCCTCTTTGCAGGTTGCCTCCATGTGCAGGCTTAGTTGGCGGTCATATGGGCCCGTCGCGTCGGCCATGCAGATCGTGAGACTGTCCTCACGGGTCTCCTGACCTTGCGCCACAATACCAATGTCGAGCGCGACCAGATCGGCAATCGCCGGGCTCACCAATCCGGATGCGCCGGTGCCGATTTCCTCGCTCACAGTGAACATGAAGTGGACATCACGCGCCGGTTTTGCGCCACCTGCGAGTTCTGATGCCGCGGTCAGCAGACAGGCGACGGCCGCTTTGTCGTCAAGGAAACGGGAGACAAGAAAACCGGTTTCAAGAAACTCCGGTTGCGGATCGATGGAAACGAAATCGCCCGGTTTAACGCCAAGATCGACTGCATCTTTGCGCGTATGAACGGCTGCGTCGATCCGCAGCTCCACTTCGTTCCACCCCACCGGTTGCGCATCAACCTCTTTGCCAAAGGCATGTCCTGATGCCTTGACAGGGAGGATAGTGCCCGTCAGCAGGCCGCCGTCTACGTGAACTTTCACCCTGGCGCCCTCAGCAAAGCGGGCCGACCACGTTCCGACCTGAACGACTTCAAGCCGACCGTTCGCTTTGACGCGTTTCACCTGAGCACCCAGCGTGTCGAGATGGGCAATAAATCCCAATGCTGGCGCAGACTGATCGGATCCGGCGAGACGCGCGATCAGCGAGCCGTCTCGTCTGCGAGTGACAGTCAGGCCAAGGCCGGCAAGCCGTCGTTCGACCTCGTAAGATATGTCCCCGCACATTCCGGTTGGGCTTGGGATTTCAAGCAAAGCCGACAAAGTTCGGCAAATGTGCTCTGAATATCCTGGGGCACTTGTCGTCACGACACTCACCTTGATTTCTCGCCTCAATCACCCATTGAATGACTGAGCCGGTGGGTGATGTCACCTGATTTCTGACCGCGACGGTCTCCAGCTTGCTTCAACCGTGGCTAACCTCGGTCGGCAACACTTTCCTGATAAGCGCCGAGTTCACCGAGCAGCGCTGCGCCGGTTGGACGGTTGTGGCGACTGCAGAACTCCTCCCAGACAGTGCCAAAGGGTAGATCTTTCAGCTCTTCTGTCAGGACCAGCCGTTTTGTGAAATCGAGCGCAGTCTCGGCCTCACTTAGGTGTTTCAGCGGCAAAAGCATCGCTCTCAGGAGTGACTTTTGCATGTTTCGTGTGCCGATCACCCAGGCTGCGGTCCGGCTGATCGTCGCATCGAAAAAGTCGAGACCGATATGCGTCCTGCCAAGGAGATCCTCGCTCACCAATGCTTGTCCCATGGCGAAGATGTCATCGTTCAACAGGATCACGTGATCGCTGTCCCAGCGCATCGGTCTTGAGACGTGCAGGAGCAGTTCCTCAACCGACAGCGCCACCGAACTGAGCTTGTCAGCGATGTTCTCGGTCGGATGGAAATGGCCCATGTCGAGGCAGAGCAGCGTGCCCTTGCGGATCGCGTAGCCGAGGTAGAACTCATGGCTGCCGACGGTGAAGGCCTCGACGCCGATGCCGAAAAGCTTGCTCTCGACCGCGTCACGCATGTGTGCCGGGTCGTGTCGCTCCAAGAGCATCGTGTCGAGCGACGCTTCGAGCCGGGCCCTCGGTGCCAGCCGGTCGATCGGCAGATCCTTCATGCCATCGGGCACCCAGATATTATTGATGGCTGGAGACCCGAGTGCGGCGCCCATTGCCGCGGCAATCGCGCGCGTGCGTCGCCCGTGCTCGATCCAGAAATCCCGGATCCCTTCATCGGGATGGGAAAGGGTGAGGTTATCGTCCGCTTTCGCGTGCGCAAAAAAAGTCGGATTAAAGTCGAGGCCAAGGTCCTGATCCTTCGCCCAGTCGACCCACGACACAAAATGGCGGTATTCGATCTCGTCGCGATCCGGCGCCTCGTCCGTATCCAGATACATTGCGTGAAGGTTCAGCCGGTGGCGACCCGGGATCATGGAATAAGCAAACTCCAGATCCGCCCGCAATTCGTCCGGTGTGCGAGCCCGGCCCGGATGGTTTCCTGTCGCCTGGATGCCGCCGCCGGAAGTACCGGTTTTCTGCTCGAAACCGACAACGTCATCGCCTTGCCAGCAATGCATTGAGATCGGAATTTCACCCAAGCGGGTGATCGCAGCTTCCGTGTCAACACCCCACTCGCCAAACCGGGATTTTGCAGATTCGTAGGTCATGACTTGGCTCTACCGGGTGAAGGCCTGGACGTTGCCGGCATCCACATTGAGGATGTTGCCGGTCGATTTCGCGGATGCTTCCGACGCAAAGAAGTAGCTTGCCTCGGCAATGTCTTCCGGCAAGACGGATCGTTTCAATAGCGACCGCTGGCGGTAATGCTCCTCCAGCTCAGAGGTTTCCTTGCCGTAGGCCTGTGCGCGTTCCTTAAGCCAGTCGCCTGACCAGATCTTGGAACCGCGCAGGACCGCATCGGGATTGACCACATTGACGCGGATGCCGTCCGGCGCGCCTTCAAGGGCGAGGCAGCGGGCAAGATGCAGTTCTGAGGCTTTGGCCGTGCAATAGGCACTCGCGCCCGGCGAGGCGGCGAGGCCGTTCTTGGAGCCGATAAAGACGATCGAGCCGCCGATACCTTGTGTCTTCATCATCTGGAACGCCGCGCGCGAGACCAGGAAATAGCCTGTCGACAAGATCGACATGTTGCGGTTCCACAATTCCAGAGTGGTTTCCTCGATGGGAGCCGACGACGCAATGCCGGCATTGGAAACCAGAATGTCGATGCCTCCGAACTCAAGCGCTGCGCGGGCAAAGCTGTCGGCCACGGCATCCTCGCTGGTGACATCCATTGTCACCGAGCGGACAACGTCGCCGGAATAACGGCTGGACAGGTTTTCAGTAGCGGCCGAAAGGGCATCGGCGTCGATGTCGGCAAGGACGACGCAAGCTCCTTCGCGCAGAAATCGTTCGGCTGTTGCCGAGCCGATGCCACCGGCTCCACCTGTTACAAGCGCAACTTTGCCGGCAAGGCTTTTGGGCTTCGGCATGCGCTGAAGTTTCGCTTCTTCCAGCAACCAGTACTCGATGTCGAAGGCCTCTTGTTCCGGCAGGCCGCGATAGGTCGAGACGCTGGACGCGCCGCGCATGACGTTGATGGCATTGGTGTAGAATTCGGCGGAAATGCGCGCCGTCGCCTTGTCCTTGGCAAAGGTGATCATGCCGACGCCGGGCACCAGATAGACAACCGCATTCGGATTGCGCAAAGGCGGGCTGTCATCATGTTTGCAGCGGGCGTAATAGGCGGCGTAATCATCCCGGTAGGCCTCAATGGCCGCACCGAGACCCGAAAGGGTGCCTTCGATATCCTGGCTTGAGGGATCGAAGTCGACAACCAGCGGACGGATCTTGGTTCTGAGGAAATGGTCCGGGCAGCTGGTGCCGAGCGCGGCAAGCGCTTCCATGTCTTTCGAGCAGACGAATTCCAGCACCGCGTCGCTGTCGTCGAAATGACCGACCAGATGTTGCGCGGCTGACACCATGCCGCGGATCGAAGGCATCAGTTTGGCTGCGACCGCACGGCGTTCGACCGGGGCGAGGGCGCGATGTTGCGAACCGCCGAAAGCGTTATGGTCGGCGGTCTTGTCCTCAAACCAGGAAATGGCCTTGTTGATGATCTCAAGCGTGGTCTCGTAACAGGTTTTTGCGTCATCGGCCCAGGTGAAAAGACCGTGGCTTTCTAGAACGACACCGCGCGCCTCCGGGTTCTCCAGACAGAACTTTTCCAGCCACAGACCGAGTTCGTATCCGGGCCGTTTCCAGGGCAGCCAGCCGATGTCGTCGCCGAACATTTCCTGCGTGATCGCCTTGCTGTCACTGGCGGCCGCAATCGCGATGATCGCATCGGGATGCATATGGTCGACGTGTCTCTGCGGAACGTAGGCATGCAGCGGCGTGTCGATCGACGCTGCACGCGGGTTCAGATTGAAGGTGCAATGGGGCAGATAGCCGACCATCTCATCTTCGAATTCGACACCACGATAGATCCCCTTCAGCGCACGCAGCTTATCCATGTAAAGCGTTGCAAAGCCGTCCATCTTGATCGTGCCGACATCGCCACCTGAGCCCTTTACCCAGAGCACTTCTGCCATCTCACCGGTGAGCGGGTCTTTCTCCATCACTTTGGTAGAGGTGTTGCCACCGCCATAGTTGGTGATGCGCTTGTCGGAGCCGAGCAGGTTGGACCGGTAGAGCAGCAGCTCCGCTTCGCTCATGTTGGAGGTTTTCTGTTCATCCCACAGATTGGCCAACCGGGACCCGGCAGCGGAATTCAACATTTTTTCCTCCCATGAAAGCCAGACAGCTCGCGTCTCATTGACTAGAAACTCGCTTGATCGGATCGGAAAGTCAATCAAAAACGATCATGAGCAATCATACTGCACTGCAAAATGATTGTTTCTGACATTTTTTGATTGACACTGACCGATATCAATGGAAACGTTTGATTGTTGGGAGGACCACATGCACGAGAAAGAGCGCCACAGGATCATATTATCCGCAGTCCAGGATCGTCCGGTCGTGACCGTCCAGGAGCTGGTGGCGTTGACGGATTCCTCTGAAGCGACCATCCGCAGGGACATTGCGCAGTTGCATGTGCAGAAAAAACTGCGTCGGGTGAGGGGCGGTGCCGAATCCATTCACCCGCCTCAATTTGTCGGGCTCGCAGGGCGGCCTTTCAGCGTCAACGAAACGATCAACATCGCGCAGAAACGCGCAATTGCCCAGAAAGCAGTCGAGCTGTGCGAGGACGGCGATGCGATCATCGTCAATGGCGGAACAACGACTTTCCAGATGGTGCATCCGTTGGCAACCAAACGCTGCCAGGTGTTCACCAACTCGTTCCCGATCGCGGAGCACCTTTTAAAGAACTCCAAGAACACCATCATGCTCTCCGGCGGTGTCATTTACCGCGAGCAAAACATCGTCCTGAGCCCGTTCGACAATGATGTAACCCGGAACTTTTATGCCACGCGCATGTTCATGGGCGCTCAGGGGCTCGGGCCCCTTGGACTGATGGAGGCGGATCCGCTGTTGATCCAGGCCGAGCAAAAACTGATCGGCCAGGCCGACGAGTTGGTGGTGCTGGTGGATTCATCGAAATTCAGCGCAAGGTCCAGCCTGATCCTTTGCCCGCTGGAGCAGATTACGACGGTCATCACCGATGATGGCATTCCGGACAGCGCGGCCAAGATGCTGGAACAGGCCGACATAAATCTGATCGTGGCGCCGGTGAGCGTCGCACAGAGCAAGGCACCCTCGAGCGGGTAGCCGGTCTTCTGCCGGACCTTGAGGAGGGGCGGCAGCTTTTGGAGCGACCCGGGTTTGGTGAATACCGGCACGATGCTCCAACACTCAAGAATGATCAAAATCCTGCATGCCTAGATCTGCAGGTTGATCTTAGGGAGGAAGCAATGAAACTCTGGAAATCACTTCTGGCAGCAACCGCCATGGCCGCCGTTGCGATGGCAAGCCCCGCCCAGGCCGAGGACAAACGTATCGCCCTTGTAGTCAAAGCGCTGGGTATCGGCTTCTTTGAAGCGGCCGCGAAGGGTGCTGAGGAAGCCGCGAAGGAACTCGGCGGTGTCGAGATCATCTATACCGGCCCGACCGACACCACTGCCGAAGGTCAGATCGAGGTCATAAATGCGCTGATCGCACAGAAAGTCGACGCAATCGCGATCTCCGCCAACGATCAGGATGCGCTGGTCCCGGCCCTGAAAAAAGCCATGGACCGTGGCATCACCGTCATTTCCTGGGATTCGGGCGTTGCTCCGGAAGGCCGCCAGCTTCACCTAAACCCGTCATCCAATCCGCTGATCGGCAACATGATCATAAAGCTGGCCGCCGACCACCTGCCGGATGGCGGTGACGTCGCCGTTCTGTCTGCCTCCGCGACGGCCACGAACCAGAACACCTGGATCGAGGAGATGAACAAGGTCAAGGACAACTATCCGGGCATCAACGTTGTGGCGACGGTCTATGGTGATGACCTTGCCGACAAATCCTATCGCGAGGCCCAGGGCCTGATGCAGACCTATCCGGATCTGAAGGCGATCATTGCACCGACCTCTGTTGGTATCGTTGCCGCCGCACAGGCTGTTTCAGATGCGGAGAAGGCCGGTCAGATCAATGTCACCGGCTTGGGGCTGCCCTCCGAAATGGCCGGTCACATCGAATCCGGTGCTTCGAAATCATTCGCGATCTGGAATCCGATTGACCTCGGTTACTCCGCAACCATGCTGGCATATAATCTGGCCGCCGGTAATGCCGAGGCCGGACCTGGTGTGGAAATTCCGATGGGTCGCATGGGAACGCTGACGCTTGACGACAAAAATGAAGGCGCGATGGCGGATCCATTTGTCTACGACAGCTCCAACATCGACGACTTCAAGGACATTTTCTAAGTTGGTCGCAACGACCTGATGGAAAACAATGCAGGACCCGGTGCGTCGGCCCCGGGTCCTCACCTCAACACACCTAACACCGGGCTCCAGAATATGGCCATGCTTGCGAACGCGCAGGACAGTGCGGACAAGCATCCGCAATCGGGCGACGCCGTCAGCCCCGCATTGTCCCTCACGGGCATTTCCAAGTCCTTTCCGGGTGTGAAGGCGCTCAGCGACGTCTCGCTGGAGCTTTATCCCGGTGAAGTCACCGCGCTAGTTGGAGAAAATGGAGCCGGCAAATCCACGATCGTGAAAGTGCTGACCGGTATCTACCAGCCGGATGAAGGCGAGATCAGCATCGGTGGAACCCAGGTTACATTTCCGACGGCCCTGGATGCGGGAAGGGCGGGTGTCACCGCCATTCACCAGGAAACCGTGCTTTTCGACGATCTTTCGGTCGCGGAAAACATCTTTATCGGGCACGCGCCGAAAACGAAATTCGGTCTGATCGACCGCAGGGCAATGATCGACAGGGCACAAGCCCTGCTGGATCGGATTGGTGCCCGGATCGACCCGACTGTGACGCTCAAGGATCTCGGCATCGCGAACAAGCACCTGGTGGCGATCGCCCGGGCGCTTTCCATCGATGCCCGCATTGTCATCATGGATGAGCCGACCGCATCTCTGTCGCATAAGGAGATTGAGGAGACTTACGAACTGGTCGAACGGCTCAAGGCTGAAGGCAAGGCGATCCTGTTCATCAGCCACAAGTTCGATGAGATCTTCCGGATCGCGGACCGTTACACCGTCTTCCGCGACGGCCAGATGGTTGGTGCCGGCAAGATCGCCGACGTGTCGAAACAGGAATTGGTCAAACTGATGGTTGGCCGCTCGGTGGACCAGGTGTTCCCCAAGCGCAGTCCACAGCTTGGCAAGGAGGTCCTGAAAGTGGTCGGATATTCGCACCCGACCGAGTTCGAGGACATCGGCTTCTCCTTGCGCGCCGGCGAGATTCTAGGTTTCTACGGACTGGTCGGCGCAGGCCGCAGCGAGTTCATGCAGGCCCTCTTTGGCGTCACCAGACCGTCCAAGGGGGCTGTCCGGATCGACGACCAGATCGCGGTCATTCGAGACCCGAACGAAGCCATCGGCCACGGCATCGTCTACGTGCCTGAAGATCGCGGTAAACAGGGTGCAATCAAGGGGTTGCCGATCTTCCAGAACGTCTCGCTCCCCTCCTTGAAGGAAACCTCGCACAAGGGTTGCCTGCGCCTGGCCAAGGAATTCAAGCTTGCACGCGACTACACCCAGCGGCTCGATCTGCGCGCCGCGGCGCTGGACCAGGATATCGGCGAGCTTTCCGGCGGCAACCAGCAGAAGGTGGTCATCGCCAAATGGCTGGCGACGAAACCACGTGTAATCATACTGGATGAGCCGACAAAAGGCATCGACATCGGCTCCAAGGCCGCCGTCCATGAATTCATGGCGGAGCTTGCCGCCGAGGGGCTTGCAGTCATCATGGTGTCTTCGGAAATTCCGGAAATTCTTGGCATGTCCGACCGCGTGATTGTGATGCGCGAAGGGCGTATTGCCGCCGAATATGAGGGCGACGACCTGTCGCCGGAGCATCTGGTGCGCGCCGCAGCCGGAATTACCGAGGTGCGCTCATGATCCCGCCCATTCTCAAGTCCCGTGAAGCGATCCTGGCCGGAGCAATTCTTGTGCTTGTGGTTGCGATCGCCTCGCGTTTTCCGGCCTTCGTCACCCCGGCAAACCTTGTCAACGTCTTCAACGACACCGCCCCGCTGATCATCCTGGCGCTCGGGCAGATGGTGGTGATCCTGACCCGCTGCATTGACCTTTCCGTCGCGGCCAACCTGGCGCTGACGGGCATGGTTGTGGCCATGTTGAATACAGTAATGCCTGGTCTTCCCGTACCGGCAATCCTGGCAATCGCCATATGTCTCGGCGCGCTGATGGGGCTCTTCAACGGGCTGCTCGTCTGGCGGCTGGATATCCCGCCAATCGTGGTAACGCTCGGCACCATGACAATTTACCGGGGCATTATCTTCGTGATTTCCGGCGGCGAGTGGATCAATGCGCATGAGATGAGCGATGCCTTCAAGGCGTTTCCGCGCGAGGTCGTTCTCGGCCTGCCGGTGCTCTCCTGGATCGCGCTCATGGTGGTGCTCGGCTTTGTTGTCCTCATCGGGCGCACACCGCTCGGGCGGGCCTTCTTTGCCGTCGGCGGCAATCCGCATGCGGCCATCTATACCGGGATCAATGTCGGGCAGACCCAGTGTGCAGCCTACGTGATTTCCGGCGCGCTGGCCGGACTGACGGGTTACCTGTGGGTGGCGCGTTACGCGGTTGCCTATGTCGACATCGCCGGCGGGTTCGAACTGGAAGTGGTTGCGGCTTGCGTCATCGGCGGCATTTCGATCGCCGGAGGTATCGGCTCGGTCGGTGGAGCGCTGCTTGGAGCGTTGTTCCTTGGCATCGTCAAGAACGCCCTGCCGGTGATCAACATCTCGCCATTCTGGCAGCTCGCGATTTCCGGAAGCGCCATTATCATCGCGGTCGCCTTCAACGCCACGTCCAGCCGGACCAAGGGCAGGGTGATCCTGAAAAAAGCGGAGCATGCGGCATGAGCGTTACCGCACCCGACACCGTCCCCGCAGGACGCCAGATACCGGATCGGTTGAAATCGCCGTTGCAACGTTTCCTCGCAAGCTGGGAGCTGCTTCTGCTTGGTGTGGCGATTGCTGTATTCGTCATAAACAGTTTCGCCTCGCCCTATTTCCTGGATCCATGGAACCTCTCGGACGCGACCTTCAACTTCACCGAGAAAGCGATGATCGCCTTCGCCATGGCGCTCCTGATCATTTCCGGCGAGATTGATCTCTCGGTGGCCTCGATCATCGCGCTTGCCTCGACCGCGATGGGGTTTGCTGTTCAGTTGGGAGCGGACACGCCGGTTCTTGTCCTGATCGGTCTCGCTGTCGGGCTGGCCTGCGGCATGTTCAATGGAGCGCTGGTGACCGGTCTCGGGCTGCCCTCCATTGTGGTAACCATCGGCACCATGAGCCTCTTCCGCGGTATTTCCTATATCGTGCTCGGTGACAAGGCCTATACCGGTTACCCGTCCGATTTCGCCTTTTTCGGTCAGGGCTACGTCTGGTGGGTGATCTCTTTTGAATTCCTGCTATTCGCCCTGTTTGCCGTCGTTTTCGCCGTTCTCCTGCACAAAACGAATTTCGGGCGCGCGGTTTATGTCGTTGGCAACAATCCGGTTGGCGCGCTTTTCTCGGGCATCCGGGTAACGCGGGTGAAATTTGCCCTCTTCCTCTTGACCGGCCTGATGTCCGGCGTCGCGGCAATTTGCCTGACGTCTCGTCTTGGGGCCACAAGGCCATCGATAGCCTTTGGCTGGGAGCTGGAGGTGGTCACCATGGTCGTGCTTGGCGGGGTAAGCATTCTGGGCGGGTCCGGCTCCATTCCCGGTGTCGTGGTCGCGGCCTTTGTCATGGGCATGGTCACTTTCGGCTTCGGGCTGTTGAATGTGCCGGGCATCGTCATGTCAATCTTCATCGGCTTGCTTCTCATCGGCGTCATCGCACTACCGCGCATCGCCCGTCAGCTCCTGGCCAAGCGGAAAGTCTGACACCATGGAAAAATTCGCCTTCAAGATGTTGCTCAATCCAGGCATGGAAGCGGAATACAAGAAGCGCCACGACGAGATCTGGCCCGAGCTGGTCACTCTGCTGAAGGAGGCCGGGATCAAGGATTACTCGATCCATCTTGACCGGGAGACCAACATCCTCTTTGGCGTATTGTGGCGCGAGGACGGGCACAGCATGGATGCTCTGCCGCAGCATCCGGTGATGCAAAAATGGTGGGCCCATATGGCGGACATCATGGCGTCGGAAGCTGACAACAAGCCCGTGGTGACGGAGCTTGAAACCGTCTTTCACATGGACTGAAGCCAGATGACTGCGATCCGGCATGTCGGCGTGATCGATATCGGCAAGACCAATTTGAAGGTCGCTGTGGTCGATCTCGCGCAGGAAACAGAACTTGGTGTCCTGACACGCCCCAACCGCGTTTTGCCCGGACCGCCTTACCCTCATTTTGACCTCGGAGGCCACTGGGATTTTATCTGTGCGGCGCTTTACGATCTGAACCAATTGCACCGCATAGACGCCATCTCTGTAACGACGCATGGCGCCAGCGCGGTCCTGCTTGATCGGGACGGAAACCTTGCAGCGCCGATGCTTGACTACGAATTTGATGGCCCGGACAGCGTCGGTGAAGAATACAACGCGCTCCGTCCGGGTTTTGAAGAGACCGGCTCACCGCGTCTCGGCATGGGCCTCAATGTCGGAGCCCAGCTTCATTGGCAGTTGAAGACCGATCCGGACCTGCTTGATCGGGTCGAAACCGTTCTGACCTATCCGCAATACTGGACCTTCAGGCTCACCGGCGTTTGTTCGAACGAGGTGACCTCGCTCGGCTGTCATACCGACCTTTGGCGACCGGCGGAGAACCGGTTTTCGTCGCTTGTGGACAGGCTTTCATTGACGGAAAAGATGGCACCGGTGAAAAAAGCCGGCGACTGTTTGGGACCGATCCTTCCGGCGGTTGCCGAACTCACCGGTCTGTCAATCGATACACCAGTGTTCTGTGGAATCCATGATTCCAATGCCTCGCTATATCCGCATCTTCTCAAACGAAACCCGCCATTTTCCGTCGTTTCCACCGGTACCTGGGTAATTGCACTGGCGCTGGGGGGAGTTGACGTACCACTCGATCCAAAACGCGACACGCTCATGAACGTGAACGCGTTTGGAGATCCGGTACCTTCCGCACGCTTCATGGGGGGGCGCGAAT
>Ga0207422_1000532_pt1 | contig 113832 bp, 90 predicted proteins | sample MarCyaLeptolynsp_FD_187757 | JGI IMG/M metagenome (GOLD analysis project Ga0207422, IMG submission 187757) | Marine cyanobacterial communities from Panama - species 1 Leptolyngbya sp. (SPAdes) | ecosystem: Environmental > Aquatic > Marine > Unclassified | place: Panama: Panama City | collected...
ATGGGTGTCGTCGCCTCAGTCGTGATTATGAATGCAGCACCGAGAGTGCAGAGGCTTGGATTTATCTGGCATCGATTCGCATTTTACTGAGGCGCTTAGCCTAACCTATACTTTTCAAACATCCTCTTAAGACACGCAATCGAGGTAATGCCATTGATGTTAGAAAAATCGCCAATTGGGTTACCACAATACTGGGCCCCGAAGGAAGGTTAAAGAAGGCGGATAAACCGATTCCGATCGCGGCACTTAATGCCCCCAGTCCGGCGGAGAAGAGAATATGGGTGGTGAAATTGCGGCTGAGAAGTTGGGCGGCGCAGGCAGGAATGACGATAAAGGCACTGACGAGCAATACGCCAATGGCTTTGATGGAAACGCCGACGACGAGAGACAGCAGGACAATAAAGGCGGTGCGATGCGCTGAAACGGAAATGCCCCGCGCGATCGCCATTGGTTCGTTCAGCGTCAGCATCATTTGAATTCGCAGGGTCAGTACGACGAAGGCGAGACAGATCGCCAGCAGAATACTACTCACAATGAGGTCTGTGTTTTGGACGGCTAAAATATCGCCAAATAATAGATTGTTGATGCCGCCTTTGTATCTCCCGATGAAACTTAGAGTAATAATCGCGATCGCCAAGGAAGATGAATAAATAATATTGAGGAGAGCATCCGTCCAGAGTTGCGTTCGTTCCAATAGATAGGTCACGACTAGGGCAAAGATAACGGCAAAGGGCATCAGGACGGCTGAAGGGTCGAGTCCGAATAACAATCCCAAACTCAGTCCTAATAGCGCTGAATGCCCCAAAGCATCGCTAAAGAAAGAGAGTTGCCGCAAAATGGTGAAACTGCCCAATAATCCGCCCATCAACCCCGTCAAAATGCCTCCAAGGAACGCTCGTTGCATGAACGGAAATTGGAAAAGTTCGAGAACGCGAGTCAGTTCGGCTTGAATTGTCATGATTTACCCTTTTCTACAGGAATGTCGATAGCGGACAAACTCAGAGCCATAGGCGGCGGATAGGTTTTCGTCAGAGAGTACAACTTCCGGAGTCCCCTGACAGCGAATCGTTTGATTGAGACAGAGGACGCGATCGCAATGTCGTCGCACCCAATCGAGGTCGTGGGAAATTTGTAAAATAGACCAGCCTTGTTCGAGCTTGAGTTTATGGAGGAGTTGATAAAACTCCTCTTCACCGCGAAGATCCAAACCCGCAGGGGCTTCGTCGAGAATCAACAACCGCCGGGGACGCACGACACAGTAGGCGAGCAGCACCCGCTTGATTTCACCCCCCGAAAGAACCCCAAGCTGCTGATGGCGGAGATGCCACGCTTCAACTTGACTTAAAGCTTGTCGAATGGCATGACGGCGGGGTTTATTTCCCAGCCAGGGCAGTTGCAACCTCAATCGATCCCATCCCAACCCCACCAGTTCTTCAACGGTAATCGGGATGCGGCGATCGCAAAGGAAGTTTTGCGGCAGGTAGGCGATTTGTTGGCGAACTTGAGGAGCTAATTTGCCGGTCTGACTTAGGAGTTGCCCCAAGATCGAAACCTCCCCCGATTGGCGAGGTAAAATTCCCAGCAGCGCTTGAATCAACGTGCTTTTCCCCGCACCGTTGGGGCCGATTAAGGCGGTATCGGTTCCGGCTGTGAGGGAGAAGGAGATATCTTGCACAATTGCCCGCGTTGCGCGGTAAACGGTCATCCCCCGGACTGTTAGTACGGTGTCTCCCAAGGCTTCTCCGTTAATTGCTGCATCTCTCAATGTCTTACCTCCTAAAGCTCTGTACAGGACAAAAAATGAAATGCCTGGGAAATGGCGTATTTCCGTAGGTTGGTGTTGAGCGAGAGCGAAACCCAAAAAAGGGGTTGTAAGTCTTGTCTCTGTTGGGTTTCATTGCATTCAACCCAACTCACTCGTTTAAGCATAATTGGATTCGCAGCAACTTTTGTCCTGTACTTAGCTCCTAAAGTCGGAGGGGGAGGGGTTGAGGGAGGAGGGCAATGGGCTGAGGGTTCCAGAGAAATAGGCGAGATTGCGTCGATCCCCCAAGGGCTTCCTCCAGACTTTTTGCATTCTGGCGCATGATGGTGAGGTAATATTCGGGTTCGGTGGCGGCAGAATCTCCGGTTTCCATCGGATCGAAAACGCTCACGTTGACCTTTAAATCTTTCGCTAGGGAAGCGAAGGCGTTTTCCTTGACTTGAGGCTCTGTTAGGAGTGCTTTAATGTTCTCCGCTTTGGTGGTTTCAATAATGCGACGGACATCTTCTGGGGAGGGGTTTTCTCCAGGTACATCGACAAGATGCTCGGCGTTTAGGTTGTAGCTATCGGAAAAATAGAAGGCAAAGTCGTGGAAGGAGACGAAGGTTTGTCCGCTATAGGGAGCTAATTGTTGGGTAATTTCTGCGTCCAATGCTTGTAGTTTCTCGATGTAAGCGGCTGCATTGGCGGTATATTCTGCTTTTCCTTCTGGATCGGCGGCAATTAAGCCGTCGCGAATGTTTTCGACTTGTTGAATTGCGCGTTTGGGATCGAGCCAAATGTGCGGGTCAAATTCGCCGTGATGGTGATGATCCCCTTCGGCGTGGTCTTTCTCTTCGGCATGGTCTTCCCCTTCGCCATGGTCGTGATGGTGGTCTTCCCCTTCGCCATGGTCTTCCTCTTCCTCACTCGCAAGGGTTTCAATCCCTTGACTGGAATCGATGAGCGCGAGATCTTTGTTGTCTGCGTTTTCAATGAGTTTATCGAGGAATTCCTCCATTTCTAAACCATTTTTCACCAATACGTCGGCATCAGCGATCGCGCGGGCATCGTCGGGTTTGGCTTGATAATCGTGAGGACCGACGTTGGTGGGAAGCAGTTGAACGACTTCGGCGCGATCGCCGGCTACCGCTTTGGTAAATTGGGTGATGGGGAGGAATGTTGTCACCACCTGTAACTCTTCAGCAGCAGGGGAGGATTGCCCTTGAGAAGTTTCTAATTCCTCTGAAGGCCGATTGTTTCCGCAACTTCCCAAACCGATCGCGATCGCGGATATGACTCCCACCGTCAACCGTCCCAATCTTCGATATTTTTGAACCATCATCAACTCCGTTGAGCTTGTAATCGTGCTGCGACATCTTTCGCGAAATAGGTCAAAATCAAATCTGCCCCCGCTCGTTTGATGCTGGTGAGAGTTTCGAGAATCACTTTCCCCTCGTCAATCCAACCCTGCTGAGCGGCTGCTTTGATCATTGCGTATTCTCCACTGACGTTATAAGCAGCAACGGGTAAGTTGGTGCGTTGTTTAATGCGGCAAATGATGTCGAGATACGCCAAGGCGGGTTTAACCATGACAATATCTGCACCTTCGGCAATATCTAACTCCACTTCTTTGAGGGCTTCCGTAGCATTGGCAGCGTCCATTTGATAAGTCTTTTTATCGCCAAACTTGGGGGCAGAATCGAGGGCATCGCGAAAGGGCCCGTAGTAGGCGGAGGCATATTTAGCGGAATAAGCGAGAATGCCGACGTTAATCCATCCTTCCGCGTCTAGAGCTTTGCGAATTGCACCGACGCGACCATCCATCATATCAGAAGGGGCAACGAAATCGGCTCCTGCTTCGGCATGGGTCAATGCTTGTTTCACCAACACGGCAACGGTTTCGTCGTTGAGAATGATGCCGTCTTTGACAATGCCGTCGTGTCCTTCACTGCTGTAGGGATCGAGGGCAACATCGGTAATGACGAGCAGATCGGGGACGGCCTGCTTGATGGCACGAATGGTGCGGGGAATCAGTCCGTTGGGATTGTAGCTTTCTGTTCCAGCATTATCTTTTTGGGAGTGGGGAATGAGAGGAAAGAGGGCGATCGCGCCGATTCCCAATTCCCTCGCCGCCTTCACCTCTTGGAGCAACAAATCCAGCGAAAATCGAAAACAATCGGGCATGGAAGGAACTTCTTCCCGTTGTCCTTCTCCTTCCATCACGAATAAGGGATAGATTAAATCGTCCGCTGTCAAATTCGTTTCTCGAACCATCCGACGCAAAGATCCGGTGCGACGCAACCGACGGGGGCGATGTAAGAGGGAATCCGCTGCTGTGGAGGCATTCTCCGAGGTGGGATTGGGGGATTGGGTAAGCATTTGTCCAACTTTTTGATAATGATTATCATTCTAGATAATTGTATAGTATCTTCACTTTGAACTTTTACAAATCCCTAACTGCCTTCGATGATTCCACCGAACATTGAACGATCCGCACGGTCAGATTGCCGCGATCGCGGTCTGTTTTTGAGGCAGTCGAACGACTACTTTTTTGTCACAATGAGAAATGAAATTCCGCGAGCAAATTTCGCCATGTTCAATGCGATCGCAGTTATTTTTCCTTATCGCTACGAAGGAACTTGGGTCTTCGATGACGATCGCGTTGGCCTGAGTCGAGAACCGTTTGTTTGCGGCATTCCAGAGATGATCGATTGCCTCGTGCGCGATATTCCCAATGCCGATCGCGGTTTTCAATTGCTCTTTTCCCAAACCCCTTTTCCCGGCTATCAAGCCGAACTCCAGTGGCTGCGAGAAGAGTACGACGGCCATTGGTATAGCTGGCAACAACAACAATTGGAGGGATGGTTGTATCCTGCTTTATTCAAATATTTCAGCACCGCACCGTCAAATCTGTACTGTAAAGCTGAGGCTTTAAAACTCCAAGCGATCGCCCTCTAGTACGGCTACGCGGAATTCAGAATTCAGAGTTCAGAATTCAATGTTGGGATTTCCCAACTAACCGTCCAGCCGCCGAAACTCGTAAGGACGCTCTTGCGCTCCCCAAACTTGATTGCCTTGAGCATCAAAGCCGCGATCCCAAGTATCCATCCCTGTTGTGTGAAGAAAGATGGTGTTAGTAATAGTGACAGCTCCTCGGAAATTTGTCGGACAGCCTTCTGGTTGGGTTTTGCCAATGTAAGTTTTATCAACAAGGACGAGAAAGACGCTACATCCCGTATCGCTAAAATCGTTTGCTTGCAAAGTGCGATCGCGCTCTGGACGCTCGCACAGACCAATCCAGCGCTGGGGATCGACCGGCTTAAAAGATTTTGACTCAACTTGCTTGCCGTCGGGACTCGGGGCAATTCTTAAAAATCGCTGGCGATAGGGACGATAGAGTCCTTGTAAGAGAGCTTGTTCTTGGTAGAGAAAAATCCCCTCGCTATCTTCGAGTTGTACCGGACAAGTCGTCATTCTTACGTTGGGGGCATCGGGATCGACTCGGGCCTGCGCGGATGTTTCCATCACGCCGATTAAACGTGCGGCAACGGCTTGAGCCTGCTGTGCAATTGGCATGGCTCGCACCGGACCGGCTAGCATCCACAGGACAACAGCAACCCCCAAACCCGTTGTTTTCTCCATGTCTCACCTCTAGATTTTGAGAATTTGCGATCGCTCGCCCCCTATTCTCCCCCTCGGCGGTTCAATTGAGAAAGTGTTGGCGGAACCAAATTGCTGCTTGACCATAATATTGCCCCTCAGCATCAACAAGATTCCAAATGATGCCATTTTCGATGCGGAAGCGCCGTCCCGTGCTGGAGACGCGGATGCCGGAAAAGTGTTCGACAAAGCCTTGGCTTGAGGTCGCTGCCAGCAGGCGATCGCGCTCGGTTTGTACCATCGCTTCTGCGCTTTGACGAGAGGGCATTTGAGTAAAGGTGTCCCAATCTAATTCCCACAGTTTTAGCGCTCGGCGATTGCCGTAATTAAAAATGGGATCGGCTTCGGTTCCGTGAGCGAGTAAAACAAAGGGCGCGTCAAACAACTGTCGCGCGATCGCTTCTGCTGTCCCCTCAACCTCAAACAAGGGGCGACCCAACCAATGCTGAAAGCTCCATAGCATTAGTTGGCTTTGCCGAATCGTACTTTCTTGCTGCCAAGGGAAGTGAGTCATGGGTTTGGGGTTCAGAGTTCAGGGTGATGAGTTCAGAATTGATAAATGTTCAATGCTCAAAGAAAAGTTTCCCAAATTCCCAAATTCCCCATCTCCCTAATTCCCTAACTCGATGACTGGTTACTAAAGATTTCCCACCGCTGCGATCGCGGCTTCGAGGGCGATCGCGACGCGAGTCCAGTGAACCCCACCCTGACAAAACACAATATAGGGTTCTCGCAAGGGCCCGTCTGCCGAAAACTCAGCAGTGCTGCCGTCGATAAAGGTTCCCCCAGCCATGACGAGCTGGCTCTCATACCCCGGCATCGCCGCAGGTACGGGGTCGAGGTAAGACCCCACGGGGGAATACCGTTGGATGGCGCGACAGAAGGCCATGAGCTTATTCGGCGATCCCAACTGAATCGCCTGGATCGTATCTCGGCGCGGGGCAAAAGGCGTGGGATTCACGGGGTAACCCAGTTGCTCGAACGCATAAGCCGTTAAATGCGTTCCTTTAATTGCTTCTCCAACCATTTGCGGCGCGAGAAAGAGTCCTTGAAATAAGAGGCGATTGCAGTCGAAGGTTGCCCCCCCAGCACTGCCAATTCCCGGTGCCGTGAGGCGACAAGCCGCGGCTTCAACTAAGTCAGCACGACCTGCGACGTAACCGCCCGTTGGGGCTAGGGTTCCGCCGGGGTTTTTGATTAAAGAGCCGGCGATTAAATCGGCTCCCACCTCTGTCGGCTCTCGCGCTTCGATAAACTCCCCATAACAGTTATCAACCACGCAAACCGTTTGAGGATTTTGCCGCTTGACGGAAGCAACGATCTTCTCAATCTCAGCGATCGCCAAGCTCGATCGCCAAGAATAGCCGCAGGAACGCTGAATGAAAACCAACCGAGTGCGATCGCCCACTGCGGCTGACAGGGCCGCCCAATCGACCTCTCCCACCTCTGTCAGCTCCAACTGACGATAGCGAACGCCAAACTCCCTTAAAGATCCTTGACCGTTTCCCCGCAAACCAATCACTTCTTCTAATGTGTCATAGGGCTTGCCTGCCACCGCTAGCATCTCATCGCCAGGGCGGAGAACGCCGTATAACGCCGCCGCGATCGCATGGGTTCCCGAAACGAACTGAAGCCTTACGGCCGCTGCTTCTGCCCCCACAATCCGAGCGAAAATTTTATCGAGGGTTTCTCGCCCCAAATCGTCGTGACCGTATCCGCTCGTACCCGAAAAGTGATGAACTCCCAGCCGTTCTTCCTGAAATGCTTTTAGAATTTTTTTAAGATTTTGCTTGACCTGAGCGTCAATTCCGGAAAAAATCGGGGATAGTGCTTTTTGTGCTTGACTCAGCAAATCTACGCTGTTCATTCTCAAACCGGGAGTTTAACTTTGGCGCGGTATCAACCGGAAAGTCGATTTTTCCCGCGTTTGCAAGCATAGGGCTACTCGATCGATTTCACAAGGTTCTTGCATGACACTTGCCGCATCAACAAAAGCCCCGATTAATTGGGTCAATATTAGCTATCTGATTTTAATCCACACTGGAGCGCTTTTTGCTCTTTTTCCCAGCAACTTTAGCTGGAATGCATTGCTCGTCGTGGTCTTTTTACACTGGGTTACCGGAGGCCTGGGCATTACCTTGGGTTGGCATCGCCTAGTCAGCCACCGCAGTTTCCAAACTCCCCGCTGGCTAGAGTATTTGCTTGTTTTTTTCGGCGCACTTGCCTGTCAAGGAGGAGTGATTGACTGGATCGGACTGCACCGCATTCATCACCTCCACTCCGATCGCGAACTCGATCCCCACGATTCAAGTCGGGGCTTCTTCTGGAGTCACATGGGTTGGATGTTCTTTAAGATCTCTGCTCATAAGGAAATTCCTCGTTTTACAAAAGATATTGCCGACGATCCGGTCTATAAATTTTTCGACCGATATTTTGTTTTGTTTCAAGCAGTTTTAGGACTCATTCTTTATGCTCTAGGCGGCTGGCCGTTTGTCGTTTGGGGAATTTTTGTTCGGCTTGTCGTTGTTTTCCACTGTACTTGGTTTGTCAATAGTGCAACCCATAAGTTTGGGTACAGAACTTTTGACTCCAACGATCGATCTCGCAATTGTTGGTGGGTCGCCCTGGTCACCTACGGCGAAGGATGGCACAACAACCACCACGCCTACCAATATTCAGCTCGTCACGGTTTGAGATGGTGGGAAATCGATTTGACCTGGATGGTGATTTCGCTGCTGCAATCTTTGGGGTTAGCGACAAAGGTCAAGCTCATTCCTGCCGAGACGCTGGCATCTGAAGTAAGCTGATTGAGCAACAAAAAGTATTGTTGAGGCTGTTCTGCCCGATCGCATTTGGCAGAACAGCCTCAAAATCTGCGACCGCCCTGGACAACTTGTTTCAGGGTGGTTAGCGTTTCTAGGCCCACCAGGCCCCGACGGTCGCCTTTTTGGTTGGACATTCCCAGGAAGACAGAATCGCCCCCTGGAGGATTTCGAGAGAAGCGAGGAGAGGTGTTGATGTAGACGAGAGCGCTATCAATTCGCCGGGCAAATTGGCGACTTTCGGCGTAGGATTCGGTCACCAGACAATCGGCGTGGCCGCTGCTATAGCGATTCATAAATGCGATCGCATCATCGAGTCCGTCTGCCCCTTTAAAGGCAATAATTTTGTCAAGAAAGGCTGTTCCCCATTCTTCTTCGTCAGCCAAGGTTAACTGGTCGGGAAATTCCCCCACTAAAGAGTCATTGCCTCGCAGTTCAAACCCTTGTTCTTGCAGGTTATTGAACAGTCGCACTAGGGAGGTCGATTTGAGGTGGCGGCTGACGAGAATCTTCTCAATTGCATTTACGGGATCGGGTTCGCTCGCGTGGCTGTCGATGGCAATCGAGCGAACGAGGTCGAGGTCGCCGCTTTCAGACCAGTAAAGATAGCAGTTCCCCATCGCCGACTTCAAGACCGGGACTGTGGCCAAACCGATCGCTTGTTTAATTAAACTGGGGCGGCCGTAGGGAATCGCCAAATTGATATGTCGATCTTGGGTCAGTAAGTCCTGAATCGAGGAACCGCCATCGGCGTGCAAAATCTCGACGCACCCAGCGGGCAAACCCGCATTTTCTAGAGCCAATTGCAGGGTTTGATGAATGACGGTATTGGAATGGCTGGCTTCGCTCCCCCCTCGCAAAATCAGGCTGTTGCCGGTCTTGAGACACATTCCCGCCGCGATCGCCCCCAGTTCGGGGAACGCTTCGTAAATTAAGGCGATGACCCCCAAAGGCATAAGCTGGCAATAGGTTTGAGAGCAATCGAGCTGATAGGGGACATTCATCACCCGCAGCGTCGGATCGGACAGCCGTCCGAGGCGCTGCAAAATCTGAATGGCGGCTTGCAGCCTTTCTGGGGTGAGCTTTAACCAGTCTAAAATCAGATCGGGAACGGCCATTTCCCGGCTCATCTCCAAATCCAGCGTGTTGGCCTCTAAAATTTCTTCGAGGGCATTATCGAGGGCTGCTGCCATGCATTGAATGCCGCGCGCGCGATCGACTCCTTTAGCGATCGCCAGTTCCAAAGAAGCGCGATAAGCGCTTTGGACAACAGGGAGCGTTGATTTGGGCAGGTCAGTGTAATCGTCAATTGCCATTGCTGTTAGCGCCGATAGGAGAGCCAGATTATGAAGGCAGGTAAAAGAGTAAGAGCGAGCAGCACCGCAAAGAAAGTCCCAAGCACAACAATACTATGGTCTGGATATAAAGCTAAGATCGCCCCAAAGACTAGCAAGGCAAGGAGAATACTCGCAATTATCCGAAGGTAGCTTGCACCTAAGCCCGAACGGGTCATCGTCCAGCGGCGACCCGTCCAGCGCCAGACACGCTTGTAGGGGTAGTGTGTGGAGAGTTGTTCGAGGGCGCGGCCGCTATCTTCGACCACAAAAATTTGCTGGCAGCGATCGCATCCCAGAGCTTCGGTCAGCGCGATCGGTTGCAGCATTCCTCGCCGCCGACAAGGACAGGGGTACTGGCGATGGAGATCGATCTTCTGGTTTTTTTGAGGTTGCACAGATGGGAGACGGGTTCACTTATCAGTCAACAGCACCTGACGGCGGGGGTGTCGGAAATAGGGAGTCGGGGGACAAGAGGACAAGGAAAATTGGGGAATTGGGGAGAAATTCTGAAAAGGGCAGGGAGACCCAGCCCCTACTCTGAACTCTGAACTCTGAAATTCTATTCATCCTTCGATTTTAGCGAAGAGGGCTTCAATTGGAACGAGCGATCGCGGCAGTTTTACCTCAATCTCCCCGCGAAGACCGGAAAATTGCTTAATAATTGAGAAGGATGCTCGCAAACACGGTGAAGCCTTGATTCAAGCAGAAACACTAGAATTACTCGAATGGTCGCGGCTGTGCCAGCATTTGTCTGCCTTTGCGGCGACGAAGCTGGGCATGTTGGCAGCGCGTCATTTGCCCATTCCCGCGACCCAACCGGAGAGCTTGCAACTGCTCGCTCAAACTCAAGAAGCGTATCAACTCGAACTGTCTCTGGACCAAGGACTCTCGTTTGAGGGAATTCAAGATATTGGCGATGCGCTGGCGCGGGCGAATTTGCAAGGACTTCTCTCTGGGGAAGAGTTGCTCGCCATTGCGACCACTTTAGCTGGGATGCGACGGTTGCGGCGCGCTTTGGACGCACAAGAAGAGGTTCCGGTTCCGACCCTCGCTGAATTAGTGGCTCCGGTGCGGACGTATCCCGAACTCGAACAAGAGATTCACCGCTGCATTGACGATCGCGCTCAAGTGGCCGATCGCGCCAGTGCCAAACTCGCCGATTTGCGCGGCAGTCTCAAGAGCATTCGAGATCGCATCTACCAAGTCCTCCAGCGCCTCTTGCAGCGCCATGGGGGAGCGGTACAACAGCCAACGATTACTCAGCGGGGCGATCGCTTTGTCATCCCCGTGAAAGCGCCCCAAAAGGATGCCATTCCCGGTATCATTCACGATACTTCTAGCACGGGAGCAACCCTTTACATCGAACCCCAAGCGATTGCCAGTCTGGGGAATCAGCTTCGACAGCTACAGCGACAGGAAAAAACGGAAGAAGAGCGAATTTTAAGGACGCTAACCGAGCAAGTTGCTGACGTTAGCGAAGATTTGGAAGCGTTGCTCGCGATCGCCACCGCTCTGGATTTGGCCGCTGCGCGAGCCAAATATAGCCTGTGGTTGGAAGCCAACCCCCCCCGCTTTATCGATTACGAGGGTGGCGAAACCGTCACATTGCGGCAATTGCGCCATCCCCTCCTCGTTTGGCAGCACCAGCACGAACAAGGCCCCGCCGTCGTTCCCATCGAAATTCAAGTCAGCCAACCCATTCGCGTGGTGGCGATTACCGGCCCCAACACGGGAGGTAAAACGGTCACTCTCAAAACATTGGGGTTGGCGGCGCTGATGGCGAAGGTGGGACTCTTTGTTCCTGCCAAGCATCCTGTTGAATTGCCTTGGTTCGAGCAAATTTTGGCGGATATCGGCGACGAACAATCGTTGGAGCAGAGTTTATCCACGTTTTCCGGCCATATTCGCCGCATTAGTCGAATTATTTCGGCAATTTCTCCCTCAAAAAGTCTGGAACTGAGCGAAGATTTCGACCATTCTACTTCGCAGAAGGGGGGAGCTGAATTAATCTCAGAAGGCGCGAGTGAGGGGTTGAAAGCACCTAACGCGGCGGCCTTGATCCTTCTCGATGAGGTGGGAGCGGGAACCGATCCAGCGGAAGGGAGTGCTTTGGCGATCGCGCTGCTCCAATCCCTCGCGCGACACGCTCAACTGACCGTTGCGACCACCCACTACGGGGAACTCAAAGCCCTCAAGTACCAAGACGAGCGCTTTGAGAACGCTTCTGTGGAATTTGACGAGCGATCGCTCCAACCCACCTATCGCCTGCTGTGGGGCATTCCAGGGCGCTCTAATGCCCTAACGATTGCGCGGCGCTTGGGTTTGGACGCTACCATTATCGAAGCCGCTCAACAGCGAGTCGGTCAAACCTCTGAAAATATTGAGAGCGCGATCGTGGGGTTAGAAGCGCAGCGCAAGCGTCAAGAAACCAAGGCTGTAGAAGCCGAGCAGTTACTTCAGCGCGCCGAGCAGTTCTATCAGGAGGTGTCCGAGAGGGCCGCGAGCTTGCAAGAGCGGGAGAAACGCTTAAAGCAAGAGCAGGAAAGGGCTGTGCGCGACGCGATCGCCGCCGCGAAGACCGAAATTGCCCAAGTTATTCGCCAGTTACAAAAAGGGCCGCAAACGGCTCAAAAGGCGAGAGAAGCCACCGACGCGATCGATCGAATCCGCGATCGCCAGCTCCCCAAACCCGAACCTCCCAAATCCACCTACCTCCCGCAAGTCGGGGAGCGAGTGCGACTCCCGAACCTCGGTCAAACCGCCGAAGTGCTGGCCGTCCCGGATGATGGCGGCGAGGCGATCGTGCGCTTTGGATTGATGAAAATGACCGTTCCCCTCGCCGAGATCGAGTCTCTAGACGGTCAAAAAGTCGAAGTTCCCGCCAAACCCGCCAAATCTAGAACCGTTGCTCCATCGCCTCAAAAACCGGCCGCAATCGCCGTGCGAACCTCCCAAAATACCCTTGATATTCGCGGCCAGCGCGTCACCCACGCCGAAGTTGAATTGGAACGAGCGATCAATGCAGCCATTGCGTCTGGAATCCTCTGGATCGTCCACGGGAAAGGAACGGGACGCTTGCGCGAAGGCGTACACGAGTTTTTGCAGCATCACCCCCTAGTCGAACGGTTTGAGCTAGCACCCCAAAACGAAGGCGGTGCGGGGGTTACGATCGTCCACCTTACCTAGAAAACCCATGCTTGCAAAATTCTCACACCTCCCCCAGCCATCTCTCAGGGAGCTTTCAGCTTGCCGCGACTTAATTAAGATGAAAGCGATCGCGCAGGACTCTTAAGACTTTATGAAAAACGCCAATCGACTGCTCGCACTCCTCTCAACCCTGGCCCTGCTCGCCAGTTGCGCTTCTCCTTCACCGAATGCTCAAGTTCAAGGCGAGGGAAATGGCAACCCAGCGCAATCGTCCAGTGTTGCTTCTGCACCCTTCAATTACGATGATTATGCTGCCGTTCTCGAAACCTATGTTGATGAAAACGGGTTAGTTGACTACAAGGGATTGCAAGCCAACCGACAGCAATTAGACGCTTTTAATGAATCCATCGGTCGCGTTTCTCCCAGTACTTATGAAGCTTGGAATGAATCGGAGAAAATTGCATTTTTAATTAATGCTTACAATGCTTTTACGCTGCAATCGATTATCGATCAAGAGCCACTTAAAAAGAGCATTCGCGATATTATTGGCGTTTGGAAAATTCGAAAATTCAATGTGGCCGGACAGAACAAAACGTTGGATAATATCGAACACAAAACGTTGCGAGTAAACTTCAACGAACCTCGCATTCATGCGGCTCTTGTGTGTGCGGCTATTAGCTGTCCGCCACTCCTGAATGAACCCTATACAGGAGAAACACTTGACGCTCAATTGGACGGTCGCGTCAACGCCTGGCTGTCCGGTCAAGGGTTGAAAATTGACCGCGAAGCCGGAGTTGTTTCTGTTTCTGCCATTTTTGATTGGTTTGGCGAAGATTGGGAAAAGTCTTACGGAGTTGAGGGCAAATTTACCGGCAATGCGAGCGAACGCGCATCGCTCAACTTTATTAGCAATTATGTTTCTCTCGAAGATAAGGCTTATCTTGAAGGAGGAGACTATCAACTGAAGTATCTTCATTACGACTGGGCGTTAAATATTCAACAGTAATTTAGCTAACTTTCTGATTTTCCCAACTTATTGTTGCAACAGTTTCCACAATTTTTCTGCGCTTTTTTGCCAAGAGTAATTGCGAACTAGCTCGCCGCACTGTTGCGATGCAATCTCCGTTTCTGCAGGATTTTGCCAAAACTTGAGAATAGCCTCGACCCATGCATCTTCGTCTGTACTGTCGAGGCGATACCGAGCATTTGGTTGTATTTCTCGCATACTCGAATTGTCGCCGCACAAGCACAATTTTCCCGCCGCAGCCGCTTCGAGAATCGGCAAGCCAAATCCTTCGCTTAAACTGGGATAAACGATGAAGTTAGCTAAGCGGTAAAGGGAGGCTAATTCGGAGTAACTGAGCTTGGGAAGATTGACCGCCGCCGCACGAATTGAAGAGTTGTTCATCACCTCTCGAATTGGCGTACCCAACCCACTTTGAATAAACCCTTCGGTTAAACCAACGAAGACGCAGCGAAAGGCGCAATCTCGTTCGTAGATTCGACCGCAAGCGCGCAGGAGAAGGGGAATATTCTTACGAGGACTAAACCCCCCAACATAGAGGACAAAGCGATCGGGGAGAAAGTACTGATGTTTGATTAAGCTATCTCGATCGCGATCGTATTTCTCTACAATCCATCTCGGAATTCCTTGAGGAATCAAAAACATTCGATCGAAGGGAATGTTCAATTCTTGATAGGCGTGATTTTTGACAAAATTTGAATGAACAATCAGATATTTTGCTTGAGCGACAAGCGTCTCTTCCCAACGACGGAAGTAAACTCGCAATGGCAATTTATACCGTAAATTCCACCACCAAGGTCTGCGTGGATCTAAAGTTTCTTCATTGACAATTCGATAGAGAAGATCGGGAACGATCGCAATATTCTTTTTGAGATCGCCATAATTGTAAAGATATGGAATTAAATGCTGAGAATTTGTTGAGAACTTTTTGAGTTGTTGCACGACACAATTGGCCCAAATTAAGCGTTCGATAGGCTCGGGGACTGTCATCGCTTTTGAGAGCCACCGGACTAAAGCAGAATTTCGACGAGTCACATTCACAAAAATCCATTGAACATCTAAATGACTGAGATCCCAATCAGAAGGATTAAATTCTTGTTCGACAAAAACTGAAATAGAGGAAGCGTATCCAAGTTCTTGAAAGGTTTGCAGCAATTCAACGGTATCTGAAAACAATCCCGTACCAGGATAACTGAGCTGTCGTCCGTCAATTGTGATGTGTTTCATCCATCTTTTAAAAAGCAAAATTGACTGGCTTGACTGTTGTGAATGGCCAAAGAGTCTTGAGGGTAGTTCCCATAAACGGGAATTGTGGGATAGGGAATGGCTGGGTTGAAGATTTGGTAACCTAAGCTTTCTAAAAACTGATAGCATTGAGCGACGCGATCGCGGCCGCCAGATGAAATTTGGGTGGATTCAAACCAGATAACGGGGTGAAACTTCTCCAGCGTTTTGACTCCACCTTGAAAGACGGCTAATTCAAATCCTTCGACATCGACTTTTATAAAATCAATCGCAGCTAAGGGTGTCTCTTCTAGCCACCGATCTAAGGTAGTAATTTGAACGAGTTCGCCAGTGGTTAGCAATGCTCCTGTCTCGTCTATCAAAGTGCCATTTCCCGGCGGATCGGACTCTTTTCTGAAAAACGTTTTTTCCGTCGCTCCGAGTCCGCAGCGAATGAGGGTTATCCGATCTTTTAGATGGGGATTTAGAGTTAAGTTGGCTTGGAATCGGTTCGCTGTCACCAAACCCGGTTCAAAGGCGTAAATATGTCCATCTCGATCGAGATGGCTTGCAAATCCTAGGGATAAGGCTCCTGAATTTGCACCAATATCGAGAATAATCGCTTTCGGAGAGAGATAGGTGTTTGCAAAATCAATTACTTCTGGGTCGAAGCAACCGTACAGAAAAATTTGCTTTTCGATGTGTAGTGCTGTATCGATATTAATTTTCTCAGTTTGATTGTAATCGATCGCTGTCTGGTAAGACTGGGGACAATTGCGATCGATAAAATTTTTACCCCGATTCGTCTTTTTAACCAGTGCAACAATCGAGTATCGGACTATATCTTGTTTTAACAACCAAGGAATCACTTTCATTTTACGATTGTCGATGACGCTTTAAGATTTTGTACTTAATCCACCATTTAAGATATTGAATTCTGATTTTCACCCTTTGCGATCGAAACCGGCCAATATCTGCTGTTCTAACATACCAATCATTGACTCCAGTGCGGCAGACATGAAAATAGCTCCAATCTTTAAGATAGTTTCTCACGCACCAATCTAGTCCGCCAGAATTATCTTCGACAACGATTAATCTGGGTTGATAGTTCTCGAATGATAAGCTTTGCAAAACCTGTAACTCAATTCCCTCAACATCAATTGAGAGAAATTCAAGCTTTGAGGGAACATTGTGCTTGGCAAGCAGCGCATCTAAGGTGTTTGCTGGAACGGCAATCGTTTCAATTTTACCGCCGTGTCGGGTGACTTGACTGACAAAGCGATCGCTTTTTACCGTCGTCGATAAACCGTCGAGATTTTCCGGGCCGCCAACCACTTGATAAAACTGAATTGTGCCAATATTCTCTGGCGCAACAATTGCACTGTGAATAACAGTACTGTTGGGTCTAGAACGAATTGCAGCAGCAATTAAGTCTGGGTTGGCTTCAATTAATAATCCTTGCCAACCGCACCTTTCTAGCAATGCAGTATTACTATCCCGGATGCCATTGTTCGCACCAATATCGACATAGTATCCTGATGAAGAACGACCGAAAAACTTTAATATCTCTAAATCTTCACCGTACTGGGAGTAACTTTTTTTCGTCATGTTTTCGGTTGGGGTCTAAATCTTAATCTGATGGAAAGAGAAGTTGGTTTCGAGCGGATGACGAATCGTTAAATGTGGGCGAAAGTGTTACGAACTAGGAGCATACCAGTTTCCAGATTTCCAAGCATGATAGAGCGATCGCGCGGCCGCTGAAAATCCCAATCGCATCTCGATTTTATAGCCAGGAATGGTTGCAGGTAAAAGCAAGCGACGCAACAAACTTCCGCAAGACCACAGGAGATGTTTGACGGACGGCGCAACCCATAAATTATAGGCAAACAAGACATACAAATTGCACTCTAATTCTCGGTGCAACCATTGGCGATCGCGTTCTCGTTCGGTTCTAATACAGTAGTGCCAGACAAACGTTGCATCGGAAAAAGAAATTCGCCAGCCGTTTTTAACCAACAGCCATCCCCAAAGATACCAAAGGTTGCCGAAGGGGTAGGTGTCGTCGTAGCGCAGGCCAGAGTCAAAGACTTGGCGGGGGTAAACGGAGGAACCATCGGCGATCGCGGCGCAATTCGCCGGATCTTGAGGTGTTTGTCCCCCTCCTTTTGGCCCCAACTCTCCCGGACAAACGAGTGGTGCGTCGGGTTCGACAAAGTTGCGTTCGGTGAAAACCCAAATGCGCTGCGGGTCGCTTTGCACGACCTCTAACACATTCTCGACGTAATCTGAGGGGTGAATGTGATCGTCATCGCCGGAGAGGATGTGGGTTCCCCGACAGCTCAAACTGGCGTGGTTGCGGTTGGCGTAGAGTCCTCGTCGCGGGCCGCTGGTGTAGGTACAGTGATATTGTCGCGCGATCGCTTCAATTTGAGGTGCATAAGTTGCGTCCGAGTCGTCCGATACGATAATTTCCCAAGGCGAAACAGTTTGCGATCGCCAGCTCTTTAAACAGCGTTCCAAACTTTCGGGACGGTTGCACGTTACCAACGCCACGCTAATTTTAATCTCAGAGGGATCGGCCATTATCTCCCCAAAAATTGACGGTAAGCCGCTAGGGTGTCCTTGGCAATTTTACCCCAGTCGAACTTGCGGGCTGTCTCCACGCAGTTTCCAGAAAGCTGCGCGTAACTCGCTGCGTCGAGTTGCAACAGTTCTACCAGATGACGGCTAAATTGCGTCAGATCGCCAGCAGGAACCCTCAAGCGGCGATCCAAGTCCCCCAGCATTTCCCTCGGTCCCGGTACGTCGTAGGCGACCGTCGGGATACCGCAGGCGAGCTTTTCTAGCACCGCAAACCCAAACCCCTCGATGTAGCTGGGGAAGGCCCCAACCGTTACGCCGCCTAGCAGTTGGGGTAATTCCTCGCTGTTAAAACGCGGTAAAATTTCCACCGCATCCCAATGCTGCGGGGGAATATCCGCCAAGACCGCCTGCTTGCTTAACCCCGTTCCCAAAAAGCGGAAGCGCGCTGTCGGAATGCGCGATCGCACCCCCTCAATAATCTCTCCCCAGTCCCGCGATCCCTTACGAGTTCCCCAAGTTCCGATGAAGGCGACGGTCGGACTGGATAAGCGCACCTCGGCCGGTTGAACGGCGCGCGCAAAAGCGTTGAGACGGTCTTGGGACAGGCCAAAGGGGAAGAAAAAGGCTTTCTCCCCCAACCTCAACTCCGACCGGACGTAGGCGAGTTCGTCGCGGTTGGGGAGGTTAATGAGGTCGCAGGTTTCTAAGCTGCGGCGATAGAAGGGATATTCTCGCTTTTCTCGCTGGGAATACAGCCAGTTCAGGAGGCGAAGTTTCCATTTGTGTGGGGGAAGTTGATTGGTTGGCGATCGCGCAAACTCTCGATAAAACGCATAGAGTCCCACAGACCGCACCGCCAGCACTCCCTCAAACCCCAACTCTGCTTTCGTGAAGGGTAAGTTGCCTTGGTGCGCGTCAATAATATCAAAGCGATGTCCGTTCCCTCGCACAAACGCCTTTGCTCTTGCCGCAAAGCTAGGACGGGTTAGAGTTGCTAAAATTGATGGAGATGCGCGAGGAAATGCATCGCGATCGTCAAACTTTTCTACCTCATGTCCCATTTTTCGCCACTCTTCTGCAATTTCTAATTGCACCCTCGATCCGCCAAAATTGCGTTCCCAAGGCATATGAAGGACCATGAGGATTTTTAACGGTTTAGTCATAGACAATGGGAGTTTAAATTATTCTGAAAAATCGTTGTTTGGACAATTAATATGCAAGAATGTCAGCAACAAATGAGAAGTAGCAATTACCCAGAAATTAAGCGAGGCTAATTTTACCTTTTGGAAGTCTAGACTGGCAAGCGCGTTTTCTCGCGACGCGATCGCGCAAGAAGAAAAGGATCGAGTCACAATGAAAGCTGAGAATGAGCAATAAAAAGGAGCGTGGCAAGACGAGACCCCCTGTGGTTATCCTGTGTGGCGGACGAGGAACTCGCTTAAAAGAAGAAACAGAATGGCGGCCGAAACCTTTAGTTTCAATTGGCGACGAACCGATTCTCTGGCATATCATGAAAATTTATGCCTACTATGGGTTTACGGACTTTATTTTATGTTTGGGATATAAAGGCGAGATGATTCGCGATTATTTTCTCAATTACGATCTCAAACACTCCGATATTCGCTTGCAATTAGGCAGTAAAAAAATAACGAAACTGACCGATCGCAACCCGGAAGAAAATTGGTCGATAACGCTGGCGAATACGGGACTGGAAACCATGACCGGAGGACGCTTAAAGCGCGTGAGTCGATATATTCACTCAAACTCGTTCCTGTTAACTTATGGAGATGGTGTCACCAATCTCAATATTCGAGAAGTCTTTGAGTTTCACCAACAAAAAGGGAAATTGGCCACCGTAACCGCCGTTCGACCCTCATCTCGCTACGGCGAACTGTCAATTCGGGAGGGTTTGGTGGAAGCGTTTGTGGAAAAACCCCAAACTCATGAAGGTTGGATTAGCGGTGGTTTTTTTGTGATGAATCGTCAGGTTCTCGATTTAATTCCTGGGGATGAGACGGTGTTAGAAAGCGACCCCATGCAAAACCTCGCACGGGAAGGAGAACTCGCCGTCTATCAACACGATGGATTTTGGCAGTCTATGGATACCTATCGAGAAATGGAACTGCTGAACGTTCTGTGGCGCGGGGGGGAAGCACCGTGGAAGGTCTGGAAATGAGGGAATTTTGGCGCGATCGCGCGGTTTTAGTCACCGGGTGTACGGGACTGTTGGGAAGTTGGATGGTGACGGAGTTGGTTCGCCGTCAAGCACATGTTGTAGGATTGGTCAGAGATTTAGTCCCCCAGTCTCGCCTCTATTCAGACCCCAGCCACCAACAGATTAATATTGTTCGGGGTGACATTGAAAATGTGGCAACTCTCGAACGCGCGATCGCGGAATATGAAGTCGATACCGTTTTTCACCTGGCCGCGCAAACCATTGTCGGGGTAGCAAATCGGAACCCGTTAGGAACGTTTGAAGCCAATATTAAAGGGACGTGGAACCTTCTCGAAGCTTGTCGCCGGGTGGGGGGAGTCAGTCGCATTGTCGTCGCCTCCAGCGATAAAGCGTACGGCGACCAACTCGTTCTTCCCTACGATGAAACCACATCCCTACAAGGCGAACATCCCTACGACGTTTCCAAAAGTTGCGCCGATCTGATTTGTCGCACCTATTATGTCAGCTACAATCTCCCGGTTTGTATCACCCGCTGCGGTAACTTTTACGGGGGAGGGGATCTCAATTTTAATCGCCTCGTTCCCGATACCATTCGCTCGGCTTTGCAAGACAAACCCGTGACCCTTCGCAGCGATGGGAGTTATATTCGCGATTACTTCTATGTCAAAGATGGGGTACTGGCTTATTTGCACCTCGCCGAACAAATGGCGCGATCGGAAATTCTAGGAGAAGCGTTTAATTTCAGCAATGAGTTGCAAATTTCAGTCTTAGAAATGGTACGTCAGGTTCTACAACTGATGAGAAAAACCCATTTAGATCCGGTCATTCTCAATCAAGCGAAAAATGAAATTAAACATCAGTATCTTTCGGCAGCAAAAGCGCGAAAATTATTAAATTGGCATCCCCAGTACGATCTCGAACGAGGGTTGCAGGAAACGATCGCTTGGTATCGGGATTTTTTCGAGTAGACTCAAACAAACCCCGATCGGAAAATTTAGAGTTCGGAGGGAAGAAATGTTTAATGCTAAATGTTCAATGTTTAATGTTCAATGAAAAAACAAACCGCCAACGATCGCGAAATGGAACTGCGCGATCGCGTTTTTGACTCGGTACGAGACTACTATCAACACAAATTTGCTCCCAAAACCTTTATCCCCGGTCAAACCTATATTCCCGTTTCCGGAAAGGTGTTTGACGACAGCGAACTCCTCCGCCTCGTAGACGCTTCCCTCGATTTTTGGCTGACAACGGGACGCTACGCGGCCGAGTTTGAAAAGCAGTTTGCGGACTGGATGGGAGTCAAGCACTGCTTGTTGGTCAATTCCGGTTCCTCGGCGAACCTCCTCGCCTTAAGCGCCTTAACTTCCCCCCAATTGGGAGAGAAACAATTACAACCTGGCGATGAAGTCATTACCGTTGCGGCCGGGTTCCCCACCACCGTTAACCCGATCTTGCAAAATCAACTGGTTCCCGTTTTCGTCGATATTGAGTTAGCGACTTACGGGATCGATACCTCCCAACTCGAAGCGGCGCGATCGCCTCGAACTCGCGCCATTATGGTTGCTCACACCTTGGGAAATCCTTTTAACCTCGAAGCGGCGATGGAGTTTGCGAGGAAGTACGATTTGTGGGTAATTGAAGATAACTGCGACGCGGTGGGAAGTCTCTACAACGGCGAGAAAACGGGAACGTTTGGCGATCTCGCCACCATTAGTTTCTACCCCGCACACCACATGACCATGGGAGAAGGGGGTGCAGTTCTGACCCGCAACAGTCGTCTTAAGAAAATTGTCGAGTCTTTCCGCGACTGGGGACGAGATTGTTGGTGCGCGCCAGGGGTGGATAATACGTGTAACAAGCGCTTTGGCTGGCAGCTTGGCGACCTCCCCCCAGGTTACGACCACAAGTACACTTACTCCCACATCGGCTACAACTTGAAAATGACTGATATGCAAGCAGCAGTGGGGGTTGCACAGTTGGAGAAGTTACCGGAATTTATCGCGCAACGCCGTCGGAATTTTCAGACGCTGTATCGGGGGTTGCAAGATCTAGAAGAGTATTTCTTGCTTCCCGAAGCGATCGCCAACTCCGAACCCAGTTGGTTTGGGTTTCCCCTCGCAGTGCGGTTGGAAGCACCCTTCGCGCGCGATCGCGTCGTCCGCTATTTAGAAAATCGCAAAATTGGGACGCGCCTCCTCTTCGGCGGCAATATCCTTCGCCAACCCGCTTACCAAAATACGAAATACAGAACGGTCGGGACACTAGCCAACACCGATTTTGTCATGAATCAAGTTTTTTGGATCGGTTTGTTTCCGGGGTTGTCAGCGGAAATGTTGGCTTATACAATCGAGACCTTTCATCAAGGCGTTCGGGAAGACTTCGCGATTTAAAGAGGCACAGTTGCTATGGAATTACGCTCAACCTCCCTCCCCGATTGTTACGAAATTCAATTGCTTCCGAGGAGCGATCGCCGAGGCATTTTTCTGAAAACATTCCACGTCGATTGGTTCGCCACGCACAACCTCGCAACTCACTATACAGAGGAATACTACTCTATTTCTCACCAGCGTGTTTTGCGCGGCCTGCACTTTCAGAAACCCCCTCACGACCACGTCAAGCTAGTCTACTGCGTTGCAGGTGAAGTAATGGATGCTGTTATCGATCTTCGCAAGGGATCGCCAACTTTTGGTCAATTCCAAACCTTTCAATTGAGTGCGGAACGAGCCAATATGGTTTATATTCCCCAAGGACTCGCACACGGGTTTTACGTCTTGAGTGAGTCTGCAATTGTTATGTACAAAGTGACAACAACGTACGCACCGGACTTTGATTCGGGGGTGTTGTGGAGTTCTGTGGGAATTCCCTGGCCGGATCGCGATCCTATTTTATCCGAGCGCGATCGCTCCTTTGTTCCGCTTTCTGAATTTACCAGTCCTTTCTCCTTCCAGGTCTAATGAAAGCAACCACAGTTCTCCTCACCGGGGCCTCCGGTTTTATCGGGTCTCACCTGACGCGACACCTCGTTCGTTTGAACTACGATGTTCACATCATTGTCAGACCTACCTCTAACTTAGAAATTCTTGAGGACTGTCGCGATCGCATGACCCTCCACGAACACGATGGTTCCACTCCAGGGATGTTCCGCATCGTTGAAACCGCTAAACCAACTGTGGTTTTTCACCTTGCATCTCTCTTTCTCGCACAACATCAACCCCAAGACATTGAACCGTTAATTCGCAGCAATTTAACCTTCGCTACGCAACTGCTTGAAGCAATGGTTGCCAACCAAATTCCTTACTTTGTCAATACTGGGACGGCGTGGCAGCATTTTAATCAAGAAGACTATAATCCAGTCTGTTTGTACGCTGCAACTAAGCAAGCTTTTGAGGCTATTTTAAACTTCTATTTAGAGACAAGCAATCTCAAAGCCATTACTCTCAAGCTTCCAGACACTTACGGTCCAAAAGATCCTCGAAAAAAACTATTTTCTCTCCTACAAAGAACGGCAAAAAGCCAAACACCTCTAGCGATGTCGCCAGGAGAACAACTCATCGATCTTGTTTATATCGATGATGTTATTCGTACGTTTGCTCTTGCCGCAGAACGATTAATTAACGGAAAAGTTGCACGCGATGAGTCTTATTCTGTTACCTCCGGGACTCCCATTCCGCTGCGAGAATTAGTCCAACGCTATCGCGAAGTTACGGGGAAAACCTTGGATATTCAATGGGGAGAACGACCCTACCGAGAACGAGAGGTGATGCAACCGTGGCAAGGAAATGTTTTACCAGGGTGGAACCCTCAAGTCGATCTTGAGAAAGGGATTAAAAGGCTGGAAGGAATTGAAAGGTAGTCCTTCCATTTCCAAACGCAAAATTCGGCGATCGCTTAACTTAAATATCGCAAATTATTCCAAAATTTATGACGAATGGGACTAATATAGTGTCGTGCGGCAATGGTTTCTCCTGCAAAGCGATCGCGCAACTCAAATTCATCATCGCGACGCACGATATAGCGTTCTGGATCGAAGGGAATTGCGCCATTGGCGTGTAGGGTTAAATGCACCATAGTCTGCTCGCTAAAGTAGTTGGGAGGTTCGCTTAACTCAGAGAGTCGCGCGATCGCACCACTCCAATCAACTGGTGTTTTCAACAGAATTAAGCCGCTATTGACGGGAGAAAACTTTCCTTCTTCCTCTCTCAACATCCTCTCATCCCAAGCGGCCGCACAGTCTGGCAAAGAGTAAGCATTTCTTGCTTCTAAATTCGCCAAGGTTACTAGCTCCCTTGCACCTGGAAAAAACAAAATGTCTGAGTCTGCATACAGCGTGACTCCCTCAACTGGAATTGACATTAAAACCGCAATCTTTTTACCTAAAGGGTGCCGATCGGCGTAGTTATATACGCTTGTCGGAAAATCTTTTTTCAGCAGCTTTTTCCAGTCGGCAACTCTCACGCGAGGATGAATGCTTTCGAGTAATTGACGCTCTTCTTTTTCGTGACTTCCATCGGAAACAACTGTAAATTTAGAAGGAATGCCAACACAGCGAAGAAAGGAGCGAATGCTGATGACTTGTTCTGGGATATCTCGCGTCCCGGAGAAGGAATAGACGGCGATGGGAATATTACGATTTTGAGAGATCGGACGCGACGCGATCGCGGGTAACATTACTTGATAGAAGCGGCGAATGATTTTTCCTTGCAATCTCGCCACGCGGTAACGAAGATCAACCATTTGCTTGCTTCCAGCGGTGTTTGACAGCTTTCAAATTATCGATCGAGTCTTGTCCTAAAAATGACAAGCAGTACTTCACTCCCAACTCCAACGTTATCCCTTGTAAACCTGCCAAACTCAGAACCTCTCGCAAGTGCTGGCGAAACAGAGATAATCTCCCTTTCCAAAAATCATTAAGACAAATACTTTGCATACAAGACAGAACTTTTTCCTTCACCTCTACCGATAAACTTTCCTCTCGGTACAAGGACTGATAAATCTCTAAAAATTCGCGATCGGCAACATCTCCCTGAGTCGATCCCTTCGCCTGTGCGTGCAAGCGTTGATTTCCAACTAAATCGGGGACGTACTGAAACGAGTATCTAGACAACGCTAAACGCCAAAAGAAATCGTAGTCCATCAAATGCTGGCGAGACTCATTGAGAAAATACCCATCTTCAAAAATGTTGCGTTGAAAAAAAGTCGATTGGTTGAACAAACAGGCCCAAGGTAACATTTTCTCGAACTCAAAGTCACCCACGCCTTGAGCAAACTGAAACTTACCGTCCTCATCGACAAAGTTAACGTAACCGTGCAGAACGCTTTTTTCTGGAAATTCTAACACTGCTTTTGCAGCCGCAAACAAAGCATGAGGCGAATAAAAATCGTCGGAGTTTTGCCAAGCAATTAACGCTCCTGTCGCGCGGCGAAACCCCTTATTAATCGCGTGAGTCTGGCCACGATCGCTTTCGCTAACCCAGTATGCTAAAAACTTGTCATACTTTTGAATAATTTCAACAGAATTGTCTGTGCTTCCCCCATCAATAATCATGTATTCTAAGTTTGGATAGCCTTGAAGGAGAATCGAACGGATTGTTGCTTCTAGAAATTGCCCTTGGTTATAACTTGGCGTAACAACCGTAATTCGCGGCCAGTCTACAGTGCCAAGTTCTGTCTCTCGAATTTCAGTCGCTTCAACCCACGGCCACCCAGTTTTACCTGCTGGAGGCGAAGGAATTTCTCTATCCATACATTCCTAATACCGTATATAAGTGCTGAATATCTCGACAGTGATGCTTCACTTCTCTCGGTAATAAGTAAGAGAAAAGATAGCGCTTTTTCGGAACTTTCAGCGAGCTAACCCAAGCTTCAAGTCTCTTGATTTTATCGTAATTTTGTTCCACTTTGAGATACAAATCTTGCCAATAGTCTGAGGAATACTGTTGGACAATCTGTAAAATTTCCTGACGGCGATCGCTTCCTCCCGTACTAGTTTTATGGTCTTGATGATAGCGATAGATTGAGTAGAACTTTTGCACCCGTTCAAACTTTCCTTGCTGAGAGGCCCGAATGAACCAATCCCAATCAAAAACATAATTCTGTTGAATATTTAACTCTCCCGTTGCTTCCCAGAGTTGCTGAGTCCAGAAGGTACTGGGTTGAGAGATAAAGTCATGATGGGTTAGTTTAAACAGGTCGAACTGAGCGAGGCTTTGAGCATCGCCAATCATCTTCTTGTTGCTCTCATCTAAAATTGCAGATGCACCATAAATCAGATGCGGTCTTTTTCCCCGTTCTACAAACTTTTTTCCTACCTCTAACAAGGTTCCTGGAAAGTAAAGATCGTCAGAATTAAGCCAACAGAGAATATCCCCAGAACTTCTCTTCATTCCCTGATTAATCGCATCTGCTTGGCCACAATCCGGTTGAGAGTGCCAGTAAGTTAGCTTGGATTCGTACTTTTTTAAAATTCCAACGCTTCCATCAGTACTACCACCATCCAGTACTAAAACTTCTAAATTAGGATAGTTTTGCCCTAAGACAGAAAGGAGCGTTTCTTCTAAATATTGACCTTGATTAAAAGAAGGGATAATGACCGAAATGGAAGGATAAAACATTTCTTAATCTAGAATTTTTTCTCCGATCTCTGTAGCAACGCTTTGATTTGAGCAACAGACAGAGATTTTAGCAGCTTAAGGGCAGCGAGATAAGAAGAGATCCGATTGGGATTAATTTGAATAAGGAAACGAGCGTGAAATAGAGTCGATTTAACGTTGCCTGCGAAGGCACAATTCAATCCTGTAAAATAACTCGATTCCCACAACCAGCGATAAACAGAAGTCTTGACTTTTTGCTTCAGTTCGCGATCTTCGATTCTTGCTTCGATCATTTCTAAAGCTTCTAAGCAATCGGTAAGGTTGATGCCAGTGTTGGTATTTTGATGAGTAATCGATTGCAAGTGAATGCGATACAAACAATATGGTCTTTTAACCCAGCCAACGGCACCTAAAGTTGCAACGCGCGACCACATTTCCCAGTCAGAAACTTGCTTGAGCGCGAGACTAAAACCGCCCACTTTTTCATAAGTATCTCGCTTAACTACAACACTTGGAGTCATGAGAACGCTTTTGCTAGATAGCACTTCAACTGCGTCGATCATTAAATTATTATCTGCAGGCAAGCGATCGGAAATTTCCAACCAATTTTCTGCTTCATCGATTAAGATAGCTTGACTCGCAACCATGACGCAATTCTTTGCTTCGATTATGCGACGATAGGCTTGATAAAATCCAGGTAAAACGAGATCGTCATCGTGAAGAATATGCACCCAATAGCCGCGAGTATGCTCGATGCAAGCATTCCAATTGGCACTCATCGTTACGGTTTTAGGTTGTTTGTAATAATCGATTCGACCTCGACCAATATTGCTAACAATTGTCTCAATTTCGGTCGCTTCAGAAGAGTTGTCGATCACTTCAATTTGCATCTCCTCGGCCGCAATATTTTGAGCGAGAACGCTGTGCAAAACCCGATCGAGATAGACAGTACGATTGTAAACCGGAATCATCACCGACCAGAACGGTCGGTGATGATTGTTAGAGAGAGAGGGGATGGGAGGAAACTGGAATTGTTGGCGATGTTGGCGCATCAAGAACTTGTCGGTAGATCGCTATTGTGCCGGTCGAGGGTTAGGGTTGTATTTTGAAACACAATATTTCCCCAATTTGCGTGCCAGTTAGAAATTTGGGAATTTTGACTGGAAATTGAGAGAATTTGGAAGCTAGGGTAGCCCACAACAATGTCAAAATCATAGCGTGTATTGCTATAATCTCCCTGTCCGATACTAAAAGCAGAGTAGTAAGAACCAGGAGCTAAATTGGGACTTTCAATCGAGAGAGATAACGTGAGTTCTTGATGGGGAGCGATCGCGAATTTTTTAGGTGCGAACAAAGTGCCAATACAAGTTCCCGCTAAAGTATAAACACTCGAACCAATACTCAAATCTTCCAAAGCAGTTTCAGAGAAAACCTTCAGTTGATATTGAATAGCGTTGCCAAAGCGAACATTACCTCCATGTTCTCCGATTAATTTAATACTTTGAAAGCGGACTTTTTGACCATAACCAGAAACGCGAAATTGCTTAAGACTGGCAGTGGAAACCTTAAGAAGTTCTGATAAGTATTGATTGACAACTGTATTTGCTTCTCCCATCGCTCTAATTTGGCGATCGCGCAAATAAATAACTTGATTGCAAAGGACGTTGATCGCTCCCATATTATGACTCACAAAGAGAATCGTTCGTCCCGATTGTGTAGCAACATCCTCCATTTTTCCCAAACACTTTTTCTGAAATTGAGCATCGCCAACCGCCAGCACCTCATCCACAATCAGAATTTCAGGTTCTAAGTGGGCCGCAACCGCAAAAGCGAGGCGAACGTACATCCCAGACGAATAACGTTTGACAGGAGTATCTAAAAACTGCTCGACCTCAGCAAAAGCAACAATTTCATCAAATTTTTTCTTGATTTCAACCCGACTCATCCCTAAAATTGCACCGTTGAGATAGATGTTTTCTCGTCCGGTTAGTTCGGGATGAAACCCCGTCCCCACTTCCAGCAAACTGGCGACCCGACCATTCAAGGTGATACGTCCCGTGGTCGGTTCGGTAATGCGACTGAGAATTTTGAGAAGCGTTGATTTCCCCGCACCATTCCGACCGATAATGCCGATGCGATCGCCTCGCTTTACCTCAAAAGAAATATCTTTGAGCGCCCAAAACTCTTCTGTCGTTAAACGGTTTTTAGATTTGCTCGGGTGCAACAACCTTTTGCCGAGAGCCTTCACTCCTCCTGCAATTTTATCGCGCAGCGAATTATAAGAGCTTTGCTGATGGTCAATGATATATTTTTTACCAATATTTTCAACTCGAATAATAGTTTCTGACATATAAAAAAGGCTTGAGCCTGTTTGCTCCTAAATCACATCAGCAAAAGAACGTTCAACTTTGCGAAAGTACCAGATACTACTGGAAAACAAAAGAATAAGCAGCCCTAAAGATAGAACAAATCCTTGGACGTAAAGATGCGATTCGCGGCCCAAAATTGCCCAGCGGAAACCATCAATGACTCCCACCATTGGATTGAGAGAATAAAACAATCTCCACCGTTCTGGGACAACCGAACTGCTGAAACCAACGGGGGAAATATAGAGGCCGAATTGCACCATAAAGGGAACAATATAGCGAATATCGCGATACTTGACATTGAGAGCCGCCAACCATAACCCAACTCCCAAACTTGCCACAGCGGCGATCGTAATAAAAACCGGCAGCAACACGATCCGCCAGGTGGGAACAAAATTGTACCAAGCCATTAAACCGATGAGGATCGTTCCTGCCACCATAAAATCGACAAAACTGACCACAACCGAACTCGCTGGGACGATCAGACGCGGAAAATACACTTTAGAAATGAGATTGGAGTTGGCAATCAAACTCTGACTGCAAGCGGACAGAGAATTGGCAAAAAACTGCCAAGGAAGCATCGCTGCAAACACGAGAATGGGGTATGGCGTGCCTTCGGAAGGTAACTTCGCCAACTTGCCAAAAATCACCGTCAGTACCACCATCGTCAAAAAAGGTTGTAGCAAGGCCCAGGTTACCCCGATCGCGGTCTGTTTGTAGCGCACCAAAATATCGCGCCAGGCCAAAAAGTAAAATAGCTCTCGGTAGCGCCACAGATCCAACCAATAGTGTTTCTCGGTGCGACCTGCTTCGAGAACCAATTCAGAGCGATTGCCAATAGTCACAATTGTTCATCCATTTTCCCCATCCCATCGAAAAAGTTTTCCCGGTTGGGGCTGAAACTACAACAATTCTGACACTATCTTGAGAAGGCTGGGTGCGAGAAGTCAATAGCGCCGGACGGCGAGGGAGTCGGGAGTTGGAGGAATTGGGGAATTGGGGAGCAACCTTGAGTTTCGGTAAGGGGTAGCACAAAATCAAGTTCTCTTATACTTGGGATTGAGAGCATCATCGCACAACTATCTTTGCTTAGGGTTTCTACGATCGATAAGTTATTTCAAAGTTTCAAGAATTTAATTTCGTACCGATAGAGAAGGTTGCTCGCTGTTAAAAGTTGCATGGTAGGAGGATCTTCACAGTTTCCTCCGACAGAGAAAAACCGGAACCCATGAGAGACAGAGATAAAACAAAAGAACAATTGATTGAGGAAGTAACGACGTTACGCCAACGAGTGCGGGAGTTAGAAGCGGTTGTTAGCACTCGTTCTTCCGTCGAGCAAGTTTTTTACCAAAATATTCTCGATCGCACCGTCGCTGGCTTTTTTCAGATCTCCCCGGAACGGCAATATTTGGTGGTCAACTCGGTCATGGCAGAGATTTTGGGGTATGACTCTCCTCTGGAAATGACCGACAGCGTGACCAATATTGCCCAACAAATTTACGTTCATCCCCAACAATACTATGACTTTGAGAGTTTACTCGCCGAACGGGGAAAGGTTGAAGAATTTGAGTACCAAGCGCATTGTAAAGATGGCCGGACGATTTGGCTATCTGATAGTGCTAGCGCCGTGCGCGATCGCGACGGTACAATCCTCTACTACGAAGGCAATAGCATTGATATCACCGAGCGCAAAGTCAGCGAAGTCGAACTCCAGCGAGCCGTAGAAGAGCGCACCGCCGCCTTAGAAGAGTCCAATGATTTTCTGGTGGAGGAAGTTGTCGAACATCGCCGCGCGAAAACCGCACTGCGAGCGACAAAAGACCAGCTAAAAGCCATTCTGGATACGATTCCCGGTATTGTTTCCTGTATTAGCTCAGATTTGCGCTATCTGGGGGTCAACCGCCAGCTAGCGCAAATTTTCAACCGCTCTCCCCAGGATTTTATCGGTCAAGATTTAGGCTTTTTAAGCGCGGGTTCGGAGTTTAGTTCGTTTGTTCGCGAATTTTTTGCCAGTTCCGAACGGGAGGCCGGACGGGAGATCGCGGCTCAGGTTAATGGCGATCGCCGCCACTATCTGATTGTGGCCAAGAAGTACGCCAACAATCAAGCGGCTTTTACCGTCGGAGTGGATGTTACGGCTCGCCGAAAAGCAGAGCAAAATCTCAAAGTCGCGAAAGACCAACTCCAAGCTGTCCTTGAAGCCGTTCCCGGTATTGTCTCTTGGATTCGCTCGGACTTGCGCTATCTAGGGGTCAATCGCCAGCTCGCAAATCTCTACAACATTCGTCCCGAAGCCTTTGTCGGTCAGGATATCGGCTTTTTAGGAACGGGGTCTGAGTTTAACAATTTCGTCAAAGAGTTTTTTGAGAGTCCCTACCCGGAGACAACGCGAGAAGTTTCGGCCCAAGTTAAGGGAAAGAAGCAAGATTATCTGATTGTTGCCCAGAAATACGACCGCGATCGCGCCGCCTTCATCGTCGGGATTGAAATTACCGCTCGCAAACAGGCCGAAAAAACCCTGCGAGAAACCCAAGCGAAATATCAAAGCATCGTAGAAAACGCCGTGGAAGGAATTTTTCAAATTCAACCCAACGGCCGCTATTTAAAAGTGAATCCCGCCTTAGCTCGGATCTACGGCTACGAGTCGCCAGCGGCGCTCATGGACGATATCAATCAGTCCCAAGTCTATATTCAACCCCAACATTCCGAACAATTTATCCAGTTACTCGAAACCCACGATCGCGTTGTCGGTTTCGAGACGCAAATTCATCGTCGAGATGGCAAAACGACCTGGATCTCTGAAAATGCTCGCGCCGTCCGCGACGAACAGGGGAACCTGCTGTACTACGAAGGTACTGTTGAAGATATCACCGAACGCAAGCGGGCCGAAGCTGAGTTGCAGCGAGCGTATGAAGAGTTAGAAATGCGCGTAGAAGAGCGAACAGCAGCGCTGAAACACACCAACGAACAACTGATCGTCGAAATTTCCGAACGCACGCGGATCGAACAGGCTTTGCGAACCTCTGAGGCGGAGTTGAGAGCTTTATTTGCAGCAATGACCGATATTATCACGGTGTTTGATGCCCAAGGACGCTACGTCAAGGCTGTCTCCACCAACTCGGAGGTTTTGCACAGTCCCACAGAAAACCGCATCGGCAAATCCGTCTATGAAGTCCTCCCGCCAGAAGAAGCTGATTTCTTTGTTGCTGAAATTCAGAGGGTTTTGAATACAGGACAAACCGTTAATCTCGAATACAGTCTGCGGGTGGATGCACAGAGAGTTCATACCGCCGGCAACGGGCAGCGGTTTGGGGCACAATCAGAAGAGATTTGGTTTGCGGCCACAGTGTCTCCTATGCCTGATAATTGTGCCATTTGGGTGGCTCGCAATATTACCGAACGCAAGCGCATGTTGGATTCTCTGAGCGAGGCAGAAGCCAAGTATCGTAGTATTTTTGAGAATGCGGCTGAGGGAATTTTTCAAATTTCACCGGACGGTCGCTTTCTCAGCGCGAATCCAGCTTTTGTCAAGATGTACGGCTACGCGAGTGCTGAGGAGTTGATGGCTGAGGTTGCGGATATCGATCGACAACTCTATGTGGATCGCGATCGCCGGGCCGAATTAATTGCCACCCTCGAACGCCAAGATTTTGTCTCCCACGCAGAGTCTCAAATCTATCGCAAGGATCGCAGCATTATTTGGATTTCTGAGAATATTCGCGCCGTGCGCGACCCCCAAGGACAGTTACTGTACTACGAGGGGACTGTGGATGATATTACCCAGCGCAAGCAAGCGGAAGAGGCACTGCGTTTGGAACAAGAACGGGCCGAGCGCTTATTACTAAACGTTTTGCCCAAGGCGATCGCGGATCAGCTCAAACAATATCAAGAATCTCTCGCAGATGTTTCCGAACCCGCAGATGAGAGCCAAGCGAATACCCTCAACCGCTCTTTCTTAGCCGAACGTTTTGATGAGGCTACCGTTCTCTTTGCCGATATTGTCGGCTTCACGCCGCTTTCTGCCCGAATTTCGCCCCTAGAACTGGTTAGTTTGCTCAATCAAATTTTTTCAAGCTTTGACAAGCTGGCAGACAAGTACGGCTTGGAGAAAATTAAGACGATTGGCGATGCCTATATGGTGGCTGGAGGACTCCCCGTTCCCCACTCCGATCGCGACGGCGCGATCGCGGAAATGGCCCTAGAGATGCAGCAAGAAATTAGTCGCTTCCAAAGCAGCGATCGCCCTCCCTTTTTCCAAGAAGCCAAAGACAAAATTTCCCCAGGCGACCCCTTTCAAATTCGCATTGGCATCAACACCGGGCCGGTGGTCGCGGGAGTGATCGGCATCAAGAAATTTATTTACGATCTCTGGGGAGATACCGTCAACGTCGCCTCGCGCATGGAGTCTCAAGGCGAGGGGGGCAAAATTCAAGTCACCTCCCAAACTTACGAACGCTTAAAAGATCGCTACCAGTTTGAAAAGCGAGGCCGAATTTTCGTCAAAGGCAAAGGCGAAATGGTGTCCTACTGGCTGACAGGACGGAAATTGTAGCGATCGGCGACCCGCAAACCCTCCCTGACGGCGAGGGAGTGGGGAGATGGGGAATTGGGGAATTGGGGATGTCTCCCCAATTCTGAACTCTGAAAAGGGCTGGGAAACCCAGCCCCTACTCTGAACTCTCTAACTCTAGAAGTTCCCGATCGCGCTTAAACCCCTAGAGTTAATTGCCAGCTCTTAATTCTTCCGGTATCTCCCTTCGCGCGATCGACCGCCCACAGCTCCCAATAGCCGCGTGCGGGTCGGTTGAGAACGCGATTGAGGGTTGGAGTTGTTTGGAGAGAATAGGTGGCTTGTAGATAGGTTCTCGCACCCAAAGTGCGATTTTGCAACAAAATTGCCCGCTGGTTCGGGGGTCGAAGATAAATATCAAGATCGCCGAGAAATTCGTGTTCGATCTCCACTGCGATTTGAATCTCTTTCACCGGGGCCCTCTCTGTCACCTTGATGCGACTGCTCGCACCGCGCGGATCGCTGTCGGGAATGGCGATCGCGCGGGTATTTTGCCATTGCAGGGAGCGAGCGGCCCTTTGCTTATCTTGCTGCCTTTGCTGCGCCGCACGCACGGCTTTGAAAGCATTAACCTTGCCGTATCCAAACCACTGGGAATGACCATTTTGGTCGTAAGTTCCCATTTGCAGTCCTAACTGCGGATCTCGGCTGCGATCGACGATTTTATCGGCGCTTTGCTGAAGAATGTCTCGCACCTCTCGAGCCGTGAGATCGGGGTTGGCCGAGAGAACCAAAGCCGCAACTCCTGCCACCACCGGACAGGCGCTCGACGTGCCGCCAAAATCGCGAGTAAAATTTCCCGGATCGTACCCCAAGCGTCCCAAGCGATCGGCGGTAAAAATTCCCAATCCCGGCAAGCGCGATCGCACCGCAGGAGCCGTACTAATAAAACCCGTTTCCGCAAACCAAATCCCCGGCGGCGCGTTGTTACTCGGCGCGCAAACCGAAATATGCGTTCCCCAGTTACTATACGCCGACTTTTGATTCAAGCTCGTCGAGGCAGACACGGCAATCACATCGGGATGGGCCGCAAAACCGCTTAACCACTGCGTCGGCCCTTTGAGGATATTCCGAACCCAATTGCGCTCGTAAATGGTGCCATTTACCGGGCGATTGGCGTTTCCTGCCGCAAAAACCACCACGCAACCCTTTCCATCTCTCCCTTGCGTTGCCGCGCGCTGAATGGCGGCTCTCTGTCGCAGGGAGAGGGGGAAGCGAACGCTCGCAGCTCCCCAACTACAGGAAATCACGCTGGCTCCCTTCTCAACAGCCCAGTTAAATAAATCTTCAATCGATTTATCATCCAGAAATCCCGTGGTTCGCAGCGGCATTAAAGCGCAGCCAGGAGCAACTCCAGCAATCCCTTGACCGTTTTCCTCCGCCACCGCAACCCCCGCACAAGCCGTACCGTGACTTTCTTGAGGAGCTTCGGGAAGGGGCAGAAAGTCTTGTCCTTTAAAATCTCTAGGGGCGACAATTTTGCCTTCCCCTTGAAAATCGGGGTGGTTGATATCAATGGCATCGTCGGTAACGGCAACGACAACGGAGCGATCGCCGCGAGTGATATCCCACGCTTTCTCCGCATCAATATGAGCGTTGCGATCGACTTGGGAACTGCCGCTGTTGTCGAGGTACCACTGCTGGGGATAGAAGTTATCGCGGGGACGGTAGAGAGATTCTTGCGGGATGATGATGTTGGCTTCGGCGGTGAAGATTTTGGGGTAGCCGGTGAGGCGGTTGACAATTTTGATCGGGTTTTCGCGGGCCTGAGGTGCGAGCTGACAGACAAACGTGTTGCCGATGCCTTCTACGGGTTGGACAAACTGGAGGTTAAATTGAGCGGCGATCGCGCGTCTCTCGCTTTCCTCGACATCGGGAGCAAACTGCAAAACCACCTCATTGGTCAGATAAACGAGAGTTTCGGGGTTTTGTTCGCTGTAGTAAACATGACTGGCAAAGACTACGCTGTCGAGGCTGCGGGCCGTGGCGATCGCTTCCTCCAGTCTTTCAGGTTGTACTACCACTTCCACCAGTTGAGTCCGGGGAATTTTTTGATCGCAAATCGCGGGAATTTGAGGCGGAAGTTCGGTCTGGCCAGACGCGAGACAGAGGGTAAAGCGATCTCGCGCCTTCCGCAACACCAATTCCTCGCCGCCGCGTTGCAGAATCGCTCCTACACTTTCCTCCGGAACGCCACCCTGACCTTGTCTGGGGGGTCTCTTTGCCCGATCTCCTGACGTCATTGACCCATCCTCCCGTATTGACCTAAATTTTCCCCAATAACCAATACGCCATCATATTGCCTTTCCCTTTGATATTAATCTCCCCTCGTTTCTCAAAGCGATATTTTCCCTGCAAACGCTCGTAAGTTGCTGCGGTGACTTGAATGCGACCGGGTTCGCCGTGAGATTCCATGCGCGAGGCAACATTGACCGCATCTCCCCAAAGATCGTAGATGAATTTTTTGATGCCTATCACTCCGGCTACCACCGGGCCGGTGTTGATGCCGATGCGGATCTGAAAGGTTTCGTCTTGCTCGGAGTGGAAGTCGTGCATGGCGGCCTGCATCGCTAGAGCCATATCGGCGATCGCCTCGGCGTGGTCGGGCTTGCGAACGGGCAACCCACCCACCACCATATAGGCATCGCCGATCGTTTTAATTTTCTCTAAACCATAGGATTCTGCCAGTTTATCGAACGTGGAAAAAATCTGATTGAGCAAGTTGACCAGCTCAATAGGAGACATGCGAGCGGACATGGGGGTGAAACCCACAATATCGGCAAATACGATCGTCACTTCATCATATTGCTCCGCGATCGCGCCGGTTTGTTGTTTCAGGCGATCGGCAATGCTGCGAGGGAGAATATTGAGCAACAAGCGTTCTGACTTTTGTTTCGCGACGCGCACAGCTAGCTCCGCTCGTTTGCGTTCGGTAATATCAACAATTGCCGTCAGCGATCGCGCCACCTGACCCGACGCATCCCGTTCGATAATGCCAGAGAATAAAACATCGGCAATTCGTCCGTTTTTCCGGACAAAGCGATAGGGGATCTCTTTAACCGTTCCCGTTGCCAAAAACTTGGGTAAAACCTCCTCTTGAGCCGAGCGCCGCGACTGCTCAGTCATAAAATCGACAATCTTTTGACCCAGCACTTCTTGGCGAGAGTAACCCATAAAGTCAAGCCAATAATCGCTGACGCTTACCAAGCGAAATTCAGCATCGGCAGACTGCAACATGGCTGGGGTGTGATTGTACAAGGAGCGATATCGTTCTTCGCTCGCGCGCAGTGCTTCTTCTGAGAGGCGGCGTTCGAGTTCGGTTCCCGCACGCGCCGCAAAAATTTTCAAGATGGACGTTTTGGTGGGATCTTTGCGGATGGGGGCGGTATCCATAACGGCGAGGTGGCCGAGGGTTTTGCCGCTAGAGTCAATGAGGGGAACGCCCCAATAACTCTCGATGCCCAAGTCTTTCATGCTGAGATCTGCAGGAAAGCGTTCCTGCACGCAGTCGGGATAATAGCAGGTCTTGCCCTCTAGGACATTGGCACAGGGGGTGCGGGCGAGTTCGTACTCAATCTCTTCGCTAAATTTGCCATCGGTCCAAAAGGCCAGGGTGCGGACTCGGCAGTCTTCATCGCGAACCCACTCAGTAATCAGGGCGTAGCGCACTTGCAACAACTGCGCCAGGTAGCGGGCGCAGGCCCGAAAGAATTCGTTTCCTATCTTGGTCGCGGTGCCTTGAGCGATGAGTTGCAGCGCTTCTTCGCGGTGCTTGCGTTCGGTAATGTCTTGGTGAGTTCCGGTCATGCGGATGGGTTTGCCCATCTCGTCGCGCTCGAAGACCTTGCCATGGGACAGAATCCACTTCCATTCGCCGGTTTTGGTTCGCATCCGCGATTCTTTTTGGAAGAGGGGGGTTACGCCGTCGAGATGGCGGCTGAGGGCATCCCAGGAGGCGGGTAAGTCTTCGGGGTGGAGGAGAAGTTCCCAAAAGGAAATACTATCTTCGATTTCATCAGCGTCGTACCCCAGCATTCGCTTCCACTCCGGACTGAGATAGATTTCATTGGTGGTGATATTCCAGTCCCACAGGCCGAGGTCGCTACCTTCGAGGGCAAGGATCAAGCGCTCTTCGCTAATTCGGAGGGCTTCTTCTGCGGTTTTGCGATCGCTAATATCCCGCGCCACCCAAATAACGGAGGTTGGGGAAATCGGGGCAATACTCGCAGCAAACCAGACGGGGCAATCGTTGATAACCAGCTTGTAATCAAACTTTTCGGTCTGCTGCGTTTCCAAGGTTTTGGCTATTCTGGCCAGCCAATCGCGATCGCCTTCATCATCAAAAAACTGTTCGATCGTGCAATCGATCGGGTTGGTCTCTCCGTCGTACAACCGCGCTGGATTGGTGGGGGCGATGTCAATATTGCCGATTTGTCCGTCGAGGAAGTCGATAATAAATACGATGTCGGTCATCGCTTCAAAAACGGCCCGCATTTTGCCTTCTGACTGGCGAATTTGCTCTTCGAGGAGCTTGCGATCGCTAATATCTCGCCCGACTAAAATGGCGGAGTTGTCAGAGAGGGGGGCTATGGTTTCCGCAAACCAAATGTCGTAGCCATCGATGGGCAAGCTGTACTCAATGTTGACTGGTTGCTGTTTGGAAACAGCCGTTTGGATGCTCTCTAAAATTAAATGGGCCGCCTCCGGAGGAAGCACCTCGCTGACTTTTTTGCCGATCATTTCTGCGGCAGGTCGATACAAGTTGTTAGAGTTGGTTGGGGCAATTTTGAGGCAATATCCAGAGGTATCGCGCACGACAACCACATCGGTCATTGCCCCCCACAGAGCAGCCATTTCCGCCTCGGCCTTTTTCTGTTGAACGACTGTTCCTAACTGAGTGCCTAGGGCGCTGACAACTTGACTGAGACGTCGATCTTGGGGACGCGATGCGGCGGTGAAGAAGACGAGGACGGCGAGGACAGACGCTTCTGGAGAGGTTCGACCCGCGTGGACATCGACAGTACTGACAATCGGCACGCCTAAAGCGGCTTTCAACCCACACTCGGCGGCCAGTTCCAGTCTTAAAAACACATCTTCCAATTCGGTGCTGAGATCGGAGATCCAGGCGGATTTCCCCGTACTCCAAACTTGTCCGGGGAGTTCTTCGTTGGGGAGAAAGGTCAGTGCTTGAGAGTATTCTCGAAATCGTTCGAGCGCTGTCACCATCCCGGGTTCGATCCCATCGCGCTGGCAGTACCAACTGGGGCCGCATTCTAGAGCGGTTCCGTCAAGGGAGGGAATCCAAACTTCGCCGCAGGCCCAGTCGGTGGTTTGACACACTTGTTGCAGGGTGACTTCGAGAGCGGTGTTAAAGTCTGGGGCGTTGCCGATCGCCTGCATCACGTTCAGCAACAGTTGCGTTTCTTCTTTCGCTCGCTGGCGTTCGATTTCGATCTGATGGGTGGCAATAAACTTGCCCAAGCTTTGGGCCATCAACTCGATAACTTCTTGTTCGTGAGCGTTCAAACCCATTGCCCGACTGCTGGGAGAGGAGAAACTCAGGGTGCCATAAATCTCGCCGTTGACCCGGATCGGCGTGCCAATGTAGGACTCTAGCTGCCAGTGCTGATAGACGAGGCGATCGCACAAGTCTGGGTTGTCGCTCGCGCGATCGCAGGTCACTGTTTTCTGCTGTCTGACCGCCTCCGCGCAGTAGGTGTCCTTTAAGTCCAGTTGCGCTGGCGAGGTGAAGGTCTCTAATTCTGAATGAGTCGCCTGGATTATATAGCGTTGACCGTCAATTCGACTGACAATTCCGATCGGGAGTTTCAGGATTTCACATCCCGTTTGTAAATAATCGGCGCAAAGTACTTGAAAACTAGCGTAATTCGTGGTATTTAGACGATGAAGGTGCTTGAGACTGGCACTAAAGGCTTCTAGTTCTTCGGATTTCCGTCGCAGTGAAAGTTCGGCTTGGTGGCGTTCTTCAATTTCCTGCTGCAGGCGATCGTTTTGCTCGGCGAGTTGCTTTTGGAGCGATCGCAGGTGCAGTTGATTTTCGATCCGAACCAAAACCTCTTCCATCTGGAAGGGCTTGGAGATATAGTCTACACCGCCCGCTTCAAAGGCTTGAACTTTGTCAGGCGTTTCATCTAAGGCACTGATAAAAATGACGGGAATGTTGCGGGTGCGCTCGTCCGTTTTCAATTGCTTGCAAACGTCATAGCCGTTGACTTCCGGCATCATGATGTCGAGCAAAATCAGATCGGGGGGTTTGGCTTGGGCTGCTTTGAGGGCAGTTGCGCCGTTGGTAACGCTGCGGACTTTGTACCCTTGTTGAGTTAGCATCCCGACCAATAAACGCAAATTAACGGGGTTATCGTCAACCGCCAGAATACTGGATCTCAACTCATCAGTTTGACCATTCGCCATCATGATTGGGAGCATTTAACTAGAAGTAGGGGAGTGACTGTGTAGATGCAGTACTTACCCTGCATGTTGGCATCGGACGCGATCGCGCTTGAAAAAAGGCGGGCAAACTTTTCCCTATTTTTTCATTATGACGAAATTCAAGCCGGGAAATGAGTATTTTTGACGCGCAACGGGGAATTCAGAAGTCTGTGAGATTAGCCGCTTCGGGCCCCTTCAAAATCGAGGGCGATCGCGCGCGCCTCGACTTCAACGCCCTGTGCTTCCCAAGCGGCCTGCATCGCCACTGCAACAGCTTCCGATCGTCCGACATCGGATAAGGCGAGTAAGGTCGGCCCTGCACCGCTAATGACTGTGCCGTAAGCTCCCGCCGCGATCGCGGCCTCCCGAACGGGTTCGCAACCGCGAATCAGAGGAAGGCGGTAAGGTTGGTGCAATTTATCCGCCATTGCCGCTTTTAGCCAATCCCCTCGATTGCTTGCCAAACCTCGAACTAGCAGGCCCATGCGAGAGATGTTGAAAATCGCATCGGCGCGGTTCAACTCGGCGGGTAAGACCGATCTCGCTTCCTCAGTAGAAAGTTCAAAGTTGGGAATCGCGACGACGGGGATCAGATCTGGGTGCCAATCAAGAGGACAAATTTGCCACTGGCCGGCAGCGGCGACCGAAAGCTGGCAGTTTCCCAACAGGGCGGGAACCACGTTGTCGGGATGGCCCTCCAGCGCGATCGCAAGATCCATAACCTCGCCAATTTCCAAGGGATTGCCTGCCAACTGATTGGCCCCCACCAAACCACCAACAATGGCCGTTGCTGAACTTCCCAATCCCCTGGCGAGGGGAACCCCCAACTCGATCTCCAGCGCGATCGGCGGCGGCCGCTTGCCCAGATGGTCGTACAGTTTGACAAAAGCTCGATAAGCTAGATTGGTTTCATCAGTGCTGACCCGTTCGGCTTCTCGTCCCGTCGCCACAATTTTGAGAGTCTCTGCGCCATCTTCTAGAACTGAAAATTGAAAGCGATTGTAAATTTTCAGCGCAGCCCCCAAACAATCAAAACCCACCCCTAAATTCGCTGTGGTTCCAGGGACAATGGCGGTCGCAAAATCGGGCATAGAAGTTTTGTCCTCAGTTTTGAAGAAAAGGTAAGGTTATTGTAAAACTCCAACCTCAACGGCCAGAAGAGGGACATCCCCCTCTTTCTCAAGAGTCAGACAGGATTCTCCTAATTCCTAAACCTAAAACCCTTGATGAGTGAGTCTTGCGGCTTAAGATCTAATGGTTTGCCACTTCTTACTTCTTCCCCAGTGTCAGTTTTATCATGGGTTGCCAGCCGATCGAGAAGGGTCGCACTCGCTTCGTTTAACCCAATTAAATCGACCTTAAATCTCCGGCGGTGGAAGCGAAAGATATCTTTATCCACTACATCCACTGCCGATCGCTCCCAGAGGTGAGGTTGGGTGAGAGCGATGGTGACTTTCTCTAGTTTTTCCCGGAAATCGAAGGCATTCAGGAAATTTTCGATCGAGACAAAGAAAATTTGACCATTCGCGCTATAGATTCGTTAAACTCTCCCTTCTTTGAGTAGAGAATCGACAAATAAGCCATAGGTTGGAGTCAAAATTCTCATGAGGACAACCCCGTTAAGGGGCTGTCACTTGCATCTCTAGCAGCGTAAAATCCTCACACACAATCAAGGTTTAGCAACAGAAGAATCAAATTAATTTTCTGGCTAACACGCTTGCATACATTAAGCATAAGTTACTATTACTAATTTTTATAAAGTTTTTTTAATTATTTGAACTTCAGCATCAGCGGCTGGCCTGTCAGTCTTGTCGAATATGCCCCGAATCTCGCGGCGATGTTCTCATCAAAACTCAGGTAAACGAATTGAATTCACAGGAGATGTAGCCGATCGTTGCATACGTCCTCTACCATCCAGATATAAAGAACAGTAGCAGCACCCAGACAGACTTGGGCCGGCTGTCGGGTTAAGGAGACTGGGACCAATGACTAACGACGTACTCGCTTCCGTTTTTGATTTTGATGCTGTTTCGGCAGAAACAATCGATCTTTCTTCCGCGCAGATCGAGCGTGCGGTCGAACTGAGCCATTGCATTTCGGAGAAAGGACAGCAGTGGCAAGCTTATCTCAATGCCTTGGCTGCACTAGCTGTTGAGCAATGGCTGGAGGAACGGGCCCCAGAGATCGCGGTTGAACTCCCTTCCTTCGGCTCCGAATTGGTAGCAACGGCCCGGATGAGGGTGGGAGAATTTACGCTCAACTCGATCGCGATGGGAAGCGTGCGAGATTGCGCGATCCCACTCCCTCAGCGTTTGGTCAGCGACCCAGACCTCGCCGCTCATTTTTATGTGGTGGTTGAAATTCTCGAAGAGTTAGAACTCGCAAACATTCAGTGTTTTATTCGCCGCGATCGCCTCATCGAGCAGTTTCCCGAAGCCACCGAGTTATTACCTATCGATCGGTTCGAGCAAAACCCCGACGACCTCCTTTTATATCTCCGCTGTCTCGAGCCGAGCGCCATTCCGCTTCCCGAAACCAGTCCATCCACGCCGTGGATGGAGACAGTTGTCAACGTCGCCACTTGGCTGCAAGATCGGCTCGACGATGCAGCCGAAGAACTGGCCTGGGTTTTATTGCCAGCTTTTTCTCCCGATCGCTTGCGTTTAAACCCCGCCTCTGCGTTGCGATCGCCTGTCGAGGAACTCGATGATATCATTGCTCAACTGCAACGCAGCGGTTCGGATATTGCCCCCCAAGCGAGAGGAGCCTATCAAACTTTCTTCCTCGGCGATATCCGCCTGCGCCTCTACGTTGTCACTTGGGCCGTACTCTCTCCCGACAATGTTCCTGAATGGAAATTGATGTTAGTGCTGGGAACTCCCTCCGGTAACAGCTTACCCAATGGCACGTGCTTGCGAGTGAGCGACGACACCAGCCTATTGGTCGAGCAAGAAATGACCCCGAAAACCGTCGCTCCTTACCTCTATACCCGCGTTGTCGGAACTTGGGAAGAAACCTTTACCATCACTATCTCTCTCGACAGCGGTGCGAGCTTAACCTTGCCCCCATTTGCTTTCCATCCCTAGCGATCGCCGATCCGGTTAAGACCGTTAGGTAATCCATATTAGACGTGACAATGTTCAATGCTCAATGGGGGAAGAGCAACCCATTCCGGCTGTTAGGGAATAGCTCCAACTCAGCAGCCGCAGCCACAGGTGAGGATGGCGTTCCTCTAACCAAGGTTTTAGTCGAGGTAAAACACCGGGAAGCCAAGCGAATAGAAAGCTCAGCAAACTATTGAAAGCAAAAACAAAATAGCTTCCCAGCCAACGCATCATGTCTTTCGTCCCTGCTTGCTCCCAAATCCAGGGGATTAACGCTGGATTCATTCTCGCGGCTTTCAAGGCTAAGCGGTTAAACGTCAGCCAGTCGAACTTGTCCTTAATAAACGTATCGGCAACTTCGAGGGGTTCGCTGGCGAGAACGCCAAAGAAGGTGTTGAGCATCGAGTTAATCCGTGCGGGGGGTAGGGTTTTCCCTGTCGGAACCATCATCCCCTTAGAAAAGAGCCAGGTAACCGCAATATTGCTTTGGTAGGCGCGAATTTGGTTCAAATCTTTTGCACTCAAGAGGTCGTGTTGGAGTGCCGTTTCTAAAAGGGTGGTGAGGCGAGGAAGGTTGCGAACGAGGGAACCAAAACCAGTGAAAACGAGGGGAGATTGCAGAGAGGCCGCGTCCCCGATCGCGAGGAGGCGGTCAAAGGCCACAACGCGATCGCGCTCCCCCACGCTGAAATGTCCGGGAATATAGCCGAAAGTCGGCTTCTTCCACTCCAATTTCTCCAAATCGCAGCGGCGGTACTCCGGCAGAATTGTAAAAAAATCTTCATACATTTCTAATAAAGAGCCAGGATTGCCGGGATGCACTTGGTGGTAGTGGAAGAGATAAATCGTCAGATCGTCTCCTTCTGCTGGAAACAGTTCCCAAATGAGCTGTCGTCCTCGCGAAATGTCGCCGTGGGAGTTGAGAACATCGCCGTAGTCCGAGTCCCAAACCTGCGGTTCCAAACCATTAACAATTGCCCCGACCGTGGGACAAACGCTGTCAAACGCGCGTCCCTCATTCAATTGCCACGCGATCGGCGAAGCCGTTCCCATCGCATCGATCAGCAAGCGTCCGCTGGCTTGGCGAGGTTCCCCCGTCGCTAAGTTAACCAGTTGTACCGTCACTTGTTCGGAGCTAACGTCGGCGCGAATAAACTCCGTCTCATCCCAAATTTCAACTCCCGCATTGCGTAACTTTTCCCCACACAGGGTTAGGAGACGATCGCTATCAATGGCAATATTGAGAACCGTTGGCGTGTGCAAAATCTCGGCTTTGAGATGAGGGGGATTATTGCCATCAAAAAACTTGTTAAAGCCATCCACATACTCCCGCGCAATCAGTCCTTCAAATTCCTGTGGCGTAAACAGTCCCAAGTCAATTAAGCTTTGAAACTCGGCGCGAGAAATGTTCCACTCTCGGTTCATTCTGCCGTAGGGAAGTCGCTCGATGAGTAAGATCCGGTAACCCCGTTGTGCCATAACCGCCGCGTGAATGGCTCCCAGCGCGCCGCCGATGTAGATAAGATCGTAGTCGGTTGAGTGGGTTTGAGCGCGATCGCTGCGAAAAACGACCTGTTTCGGCTGTTGGGGGTTCCGCACATTCTCCCGCCACCGCTTCTCCCACCAATAGACGCGGTTGAGATCGTATTCTCCCTTCGGCATCTTTTGGAAAAAATGCACGGTACGCGGATAATCGGGAGCGAGTGCTTCAAAAATTGACTGATTCGATAAGTCGACCTCTGGTGGTTCGGGATAGGTTGGGGGAAACTGCTGGCACGCCGCATCCGCCAATTCTCGCAGAATTTGCCCTTCCCCTCGTAAGGGTTTCTCTCCCCAGCGAAAGACCTTCAGGTAAGTCGTGCGCTGCACCGACCACACAAAGATAGAAAGTTCTGTTTCTGGAATCTGTTCGGATGAGGTTGAAGTTTCTGAGGGTCTTTGCAAGCGGATGCCATCCGGTGTGATTTGTTTGCGAGTGTCTTGAGCTTCCCAACTTTCTTGCAACCAGAGGCGTGCGGCGCTTGTATCGGGTGTTGGCAGTTCAATATAGAGGATTTCTTTCATGTGAAAAGTCGGACTTGCGAATTAATTCTAAAGAATGAAGCTATTTAACTCCAAAGTACGCTACACTGCGACTGACTTAAAGATTAAAATTATTTACACAAATTCATCTTTTGCGATTTTGTAACGAGATTTGCCTCTTTCGCCAAGCGCTGCAGACTCGTTCGAGCGGTTCTAAGCCTGCCCCTTCAAGAGAATTAAGGGAAAAAAAGAAAACAGTTCCCCAGCGACCGATAATTGATGACTGACAACTAAAGTGACCTACTCCATCCCCACAAATTATGAAGAACTTCGCGCTCTTCGCCAAAAATCTGTAAATGAAGAGTTAGTTGCGGCTGCTATCTGCGGCACAATTCAAATTGCTCGCGATCGAGGACAATCCCTCGATGAAATTAGAACGGAGGTGCTGGAAGATTGCGGCCACCTCAACCCCGAACAACGGCAATGGTTGAGCGAGATCGTGGGTCATGCGTGGCAATCCTGGCAAGAAGAGTTACCCGTTCGTCCATCCGCGATCGCGTCCTCCGATCTTTAGATCTCTCTAATCTTGCGCGCATTCGTCCCTCGCCACAGAAGAAGATAAGTTGCTCTCTCTTAGCTTGGTAAAGTCTGATGAGACTGCAGGGGAAACGTGCTAAAGCCTCTTCGTTTCCGAACTCACACTGCAAGAGTGCCTACTCCCATCTCCCCACTCTTCCTTGTCTCCCGGTCTCCCTTTTCCTCCTTGTCTCTCCCACTGATGACTCCCCAGTTAGGGCCAAGGTTTGAGAAATCACCTTCAAAGTTATGTCTCTAATTTGTGGGGTACATTAGAGATTGCGAGGAATCAAGGTTTCAGGGCCAATCTCAATTTTCAAATTGTTGAGTCTTCAGTTGAGCGATTCAATTAAGATTTGAGTGAATCTCGCTGGCAAGTTATTCCTTGAAAAAGTCGGATTGGCTCTCCCTGCAAGCCCCGAAATTTAAAGATGCGCGATCGTTGTTGCTACGCGAAATCAAATTATTTTTCTTTTCTGCTCGTCACTGCCCTGTTCTGTGGAGGAGTCAGCTTTCTTGCGAAACCCTGTCTGGCGTTGCCGATCGCGTCACCCCTTGCCCAAGCAGATAGCGCAGAGACAGAGACACCCGACACCCCTAAGACAGCCCTCAACGTTGGCGATCGCGGCCCGGACGTTCGAGCGTTGCAAGAACAACTCAAAACGCTGGGCGACTTTGAGGGGGAAGTTGATGGAGACTATGGCGGCAAAACTCAAGCCGCCGTAGCAAAATTTCAAGAGCGGGAAGGCCTGGATGCCGATGGCGTTGCCGGACTTTCGACGCTAGAACGCTTAGATACGGTTCTAGCAGACCGAAAAGCCAAAACAGAAGCGCAAGATGCTGAGAAAGCCAAGAAAAAAGACGCTTCTCAGTCGCGATCGCGCCGCAAATTTCTCCTCCTCATTTTTGCCGGCTCCTTTCTCACCTTAAGCGTTGTCGGTTCCGGGCTTTTCCTCTTGTTGCGCGCATTTAATCGCGCCATGCAGCCTCCCGATGAAGCCTTTTCCCTCGAAGCCGAGGAAGAACAAGAAGGCAAGCGGCCAGCTCCCCCCGACCTCTCAGTTGAGGCGAACCAAACCCCACCTCCACCCCTTGCAAAACCCTTAGAGCCTGTCGAGCCACCCAAAGCGAAGCTAATCGAAAAACCCGTCGAAAATTCCCATCTCTCGCCAGCAGAGACGCTCCAACTCGCAGGAAACGATGAACCCCTGAGTTTTTGGGAGACAGAGCTTCCGAAAAATGGCAGTACTGTTGAAATGCCCGCTTCTGGGAACCTTCCCCTCTCGCGAGAAGTCCCTCAAACGGATGAATCTCCTGTGACCGTCCCAGAACCCAAGTCTCAACAACAAGCACCGAATGAAGCACTAGCCCTTCCCCCAGCTCCTCAACTGCCCAAGCTCGATCTCATTGAACAATTGATCGAGGACTTGCAAGAAACTCAGCCTGAAAAGCGGCGCAAAGCCATTTGGGAACTCGCTCAACGTGCTGATTCGAGAGCCGTTCAACCGCTCATTGGCCTGCTCATTGACTCCGACTCCCAGCAACGCGGTTTAATTTTAGAGGCCTTGTCGCAAATTGGCACGCGCACCCTCAAACCCATGAATCGGGCCTTGACGATCGCGCTCCAAGATGAGAACGCTCAAGTGAGGAAAAATGCCATTCGAGATCTCACCCAAATGTACGAATTGATGGGCAAGCTCAGCAAATTGCTTTATCTGGCGATAGACGATCCCGATCCGGAAGTCCAAGACACGGCCAAGTGGGCCCTCAATCAGTTGAACAGCCTCCAGATGAACTGGGGCGATCGCGCCAACTCAGACTCTTAAGACTTCTGTTGCGATCCGCCTCTCTACCCGGAAATCATCAATTGCCGGCCTTTCCGAACGCTGGATACATCAGCTCTGATGAAGCTAAGGTACTCTCCAGAAACTCAAAATCGCGCTCAACTCCTCAAGCCCACCGTATGATGGGGATTCCCTTAGTTTCTGCCGTTCTTTTTCGGCGAAGGTTTCCCACACCCGACACCCGACACCCCAGACCCCACACCCCCGCCGTCAGGAGCTATTGCCGGCCTTGCCTAAATTGCTGGCGAACATCGGAAATTGAAAACAGAGCCTCAAACTGAAGTCCCTGAGACTCATACAGCTCCTTTCCCCCCTGTTCGCGATCGACGAGCGCTAAAATCGTTTCAACCGCATATCCACGATCCTGCAAGCGTTGAACGGCAAGTAAAGCAGAACGGCCGGTGGTGACGACATCTTCCAAAACAACAACCTTCGCTCCCGACTTTAAGTCCGGGCCTTCGATGTAGGCTTGAGTGCCGTGTCCTTTGGCTTGTTTGCGAATAATTAAAGCGGGGATAGGGCGATTCTCCAGAGCTGAAACAACGCTGACTGCAGCGACCATGGGATCGGCTCCCAAGGTTAAACCCGCTACAGCCGCAGCGTCTTCGGGCAAGCGAGAAAAAAGCAGGCGACCGAGAGCTAAGGCTCCTTCTGCTCGCAACGTCACAAGCTTGCCATTTATGTAGTAAGAACTTTGCTGTCCCGAAGAGAGGGTGAAGTCTCCTTCTTGGTAAGCATGGCGAGCTAACAGGTCTAGCAGCAACTGACGCGATTGGCTGAGGTTGGGGACTGAAGCTGAATTTGGATTGGGATGCATTCTCAACAACTAATTTTTAGATGAAACCGCGATCTGGGGCGGATGTTAGATAGAATTGAAGGCAAATTTTCAAAGAAAATACAATGTTTATGCGATTTTCCCACGCGATCGCTCTCGCCTCAATTGTTGCAGTTACCGGTTCATTTGGCTCAGAAGCGATTGCCCAAACGGTGATGCCGAACTTTGAGTTAATTGAGTTAGAGTTGATTCCAGACACTTTCGACGAAGCTTTCACCGAGAAGTCTGGCGATACCTTCGAGCGTAACACGATTCCCGGAACGATTAAGAGCATCTTCGGCCTTCCCGTATTTCCAGAAGATACCATCGCTCGCGATGGAGAAGATATTGACAAGCTCTACAAAAAACTGATGGAGCAGCAAGTCACGAGCGGCCCTATTCTCCGTACCCCCGATCTGAGGAATCCTTTTAATACGACCCTATTAACAAATCCGTCGCTGCTCGGCTCGCAACCCCCGATTCGCGGCAGCGAATTTGTGTTTGAGGTCGAACCCCTCCGCTAGCGTTTTTCGAGCGTTCTGTCCGTTGCCGATCCAGGGTGCAGGAGTTGAACCTGCCTAGGGCGAATTATGAGTTCGCTGCCTCAACCGCTCGGCCAACCCTGGCAGTTCGCTCTCTCGTGCAGATTAACTGAAAGTTGCCCCAGGAAGAGCGAAGACTCCCCCATTATATCCCCACCTTTCCCCTTAGCGCCTGACAGCGAGGGAATAGCGGCAAGAACGAACGGTAGAGTCGGGGTTTTAGTTTCTACGTTCGCAGTTTGCATGAGGCACAAATCTGTAACCTCATTGCAACTGTTTGAGCTTATTGTCGGCAAATTCTAACAGGGTTTGAGCTTCCTGATAAGCAGTTGTTCCCGTTTTGACCTTATTCAACTGATTAATAATGCCCTGTAGCTGACTCGCAGTGCGATTGCGATCGAGCAAATCTGGATCTGTGGAAGTAGAGGCGAGCAACCGTTCGATCTTCCGCTGTGCTTGTTCGAGAGCTTTCGCGGACTCAACTTCGGTTTGTCGCCGAATTTTAATCGTTGCGAGATTCGACCGATAAGTCGCGAGTAACTTTTGGGCTTCTGAGTAACCCGCTTCTTGCAGAGAAACTGATTCTAAGCGCTGAATTGCCTGCTGCCAAAGCTCTTCGCTCTGCTTCCAAGTGGCGGCGGTATGGGGCGGATTTTGGCTCATTTTTGCGGCCGCGATCGCAAACTCCTTGGCCGCGTCAATCAGAGTATTGCTGCGATTTCCACTCGCGACAACGCCAGAAACTTGTTGGAAATCCCGTCGATAGGCTTGTAATTTTGTTTTGGCCGTTTTTGCCGCAAGCGTTCCCGGAGGAAGGAAAGCTAACTCGTCAAGGGCTGATTGCCAAGCACTCAGAGCCGCCTGTCGTTCGTTGGGAACTGTGGCATTTTTGTAATCTTGTTTGGCTTTCTCCAGCGTCGCTTCAGCGGTTTCCAGTTTCGTCATGGCATTTTTTTCTTGGAAGAGGGTGGCTTCCATGCGTCCCACCGTCGCCCTAGCTGCTTTAAATTCATCCAGGGTAAACTGCCAACTACACTTAAACAGCGAACAATAACGCTGCGGCTCGTAGCCCAAGAACCACACGGGGAGAGCGTCTAAATTCTTTTGAGCGATTTTAACCTTCTCTTCTCCCAACTCGAAATCCGCTAGAGTTGTTGCTTGATTGACCAAGCGATCGGCCTGTTCGACGTGCGCGACCGCTTCCCGATAGTTGCGATCCATGCTGATGTAGCTGGGAAGCAGTAAAAGGGGTGCAGTTTTCGCTACGGGACGGCGAATCATCGGATAGGGTAAATTCACGACCCACACAAGTCCCCCAAAACCCACTAAACCGCCGGCAATTAAGGGAAACACTCCAATCGGAATCCGGCGACGATTGGCTTTTGCTGCCTGTTTAATAACCGCATCGCTAAACGCCGGCAACAAATCTTTCACTGTTGTCCGCAACTCTTCCTCTGTCGCCCGTTTCCCAAACTGATGGCGAAGTTTTTCCAACCGCTGCATCACAATTCGTTGGGAAGCTTCGCCGGCTAGATAATCGTTTTGCACGCACCGTTGCACCTCACTCTGAAGAATTTTGAGAGCTTTTTCGTTTAAGCGAAACATAATCAACTTGCTGTTTTAACTTTCCCTGTTTCTAGGATGCCCAGATTGCGAGGAAGAAGTAGTGGCTGGAGATAAATTTTTTAGGCAGTGGGGAGCAATTTTCCGCGATCGCCTTTCCCCCATTACCAATTTTGAGCATAAGCATTACGCCCCGACGAATCAATCCAATCGCTTGTTCTACAGGACTGGGAAGGTTACAGAAGTTTTCAACGAGGCCACAAGCGTTTCAGTCTTTCCGACTCCCTCGTAGCGGTAAGAGTTCGTCAAAGAACCTTCCAAGTTGTGCATTCTACTGCGCTAAATATGCTTGATAGCCAAGCTCGTCTAACTTCGCTTGCTTGTCCAAAACCGACTGCTGCAAGGTTTGGCGGTACTGGCGCACTCGCTCTAGCAATTCGGGCTGATGGGTGGCGAGGATTTGCACGGCTAAGAGTCCGGCATTTGTGGCATTGCCGATCGCGACGGTCGCAACGGGAATGCCTCTGGGCATCTGAACGATGGAATAGAGGGAGTCTACGCCGCTGAGGGGACTGGTTTGAACCGGAACGCCAATGGTGGGAAGCGGCGTGAGGGAGGCCACCATTCCGGGAAGGTGGGCCGCGCCACCCGCACCCGCGATAATAACTTTCAGCCCGCGATCGCTTGCCGTTTTCGCGTAGGTAACCAAGCGATCGGGGGTGCGGTGGGCCGAGACAATTGCCACCTCGTAGGGAACTTCAAAGTCCTCGCAAACTGCGATCGCGTTTTGCATGGTGGGCAAGTCAGAATCGCTCCCCATAATAATGCCAACGAAGGGAGACTGAGAATTCGCCATCGATAAGAATTGGGACACTCAACAACCTTTGGATCTTATCAAGCTTGAGTCCTGCAAGCGTTAGGGTGGGGGAATAGGGAGTTGAAAATAACGGCAGAATCAAGGTTTGAGCCTCTACGTTCGCATTAAGCATAACCTTGAATGGTTGCGTCGAACTCGCGCGTCAAAGCCCCATCGCCGAATGGGTTGCGAACGTAATAATGCTAACGGCAAGCAAAACAAGGGCAAAGGCATAGGCAAATTGTTGTCCTGCAATCCCGGGAAGCGCGTACCGCGAGGTCGGCGCAGCCATCGCTTTGCTAGGCAGCGTTGCTCCTGACACCGGAACGCCTCGTAAAACGCTCTGTCCGGCCAGCAGCATCAAAGGTAGCGAAAGTAGAATGCCCCAGACTTCGATGCTCAAAAGTGCTGCAGGCATTGGATCGGGAGAAACAGGAAACAGGCGCGCTAAATCCAGACCGTAGGTCAGAAAATAGGACAGGCCGCAGGCCGCAGATGCCGCAAATGCCCAATGCCGTTGCTTCCAGACAAAATAGACCAGCACGAGGCTGAAGAGGCTCAGCGCTGTCAAGAAGGTATTAAAGCTCCCCAAGATCATCGGGTGAATGTGGGAAAAACTACGGGTTTCAATCGGGCCGCCCGGCACTAACACGCTTAGGGAAACGGAAGATACAACCAAAAGTCCGGCGATCCAATATTTGTTAGCAGTTTTCATGATGATTCTCCCAAAATACAAAGTGTGGATGCGATCGCAGTTATTGAACTGCATCAGGACGATACGGAACTTCGGCTAGCAGATGGCTCACCAGCAGTTTCAACATCAACAAAGGCACGAACCACTCCAACCCCAGCGTGGGGGGCAGTAGATAGCGATCGCCAAGCAGAGCCAATCCATACAACCCCAGCGCTACGGGGCGCTGAAGGTAGAGGGGCGATCGCAAAATCGCGATCGCTGCCACGAGTAAATAGCCCAATACCAGGACGAAAAATACCCAATCGCCGCCCCGAAATAGCAGCGCGACCAAACCGATATGAACTACGTGTAAGCTCGTGAAAGCAAGGTGATGTTGCCACCCTTGGCCGGAACGGTGATACCACCGCTTCGCTGCGCCCGTAGCGTTGGTGAGAACGCCGCCAACGCAATCTAACCCGAGCAGAGCGATGAGTCCCAGTTGGAGCGGAGTCCAAGGGTGAGACAGCGTGAGGGCATAAAGCGGTGCGGCGATCGCGGCCGCAACGGCTGGCAGTAACTGGAGCCACACCTCCGCCTGAGTTGACCCCGGCCCGATAAAGCGATCGAGCATCCCCGCCCAGCCAGACCGAGGGGGCGGACAAGGCTGGCTGACCCACATACTCTCGGCGTTTTGTCGTTGTGTTGTTTGCATGGTCAAACTTCATAATAGTTGTTATGTTCAAATTTATAACAACTGTTGTGATATTCTGTCAACAGACCTGTAAACCCTTTGGTAAAACGAGGAACTGAGTTCTGATGTCCCAACAAACGCGCCGCCTTGAAGTGTCCGAAGCCGCTTGGCGAGTCATTGTCCGAGAGGGATTAGACCGCACTAGTCTGCGCGCGATCGCCCAGGAAATGGGCTGCACGACGGGGGTTGTCACCCATTACTTTCGCAATAAGCAAGAGCTGATTTTATTTGCGCTCCATCGGGTGACAGAAAAACTCACAACTTTTATGGAAGAGGCAATTGAATCCGTTTCTGGAGTCGAGCGGTTGACAGCGATGCTCTCTGCATTTTTGCCCTTGGATACAGAACGGCAAAATATCCTGAGAGTCTGGATCGCATTTTTAGGATATGCCGTTGGACGAGAAAATTTGATGGCGGCACATCAGCACAGTGCCGCCCAACTGCGCGCCCTGCTGGTCGAGGAACTTCAACAGTTGCAGGCCGATCGCCTCGTGCGACAGGAGATCGATCCGGAAATTGAAGCCAACGTCCTACTCGCCCTAGTGAATGGCGTGAGTTTGGACTGGTTGATTCAAGCCAATCGTCTAACGAGCGATCGACAGCAGTTTGCGATTCAGCGATATGCGAATGAGTTGCTGGCGGAGAAACCTGTTGCAGGCGAGCGTCAGTCTTAAGAGCGGATCGCCGACACCCTTATCGGTAAAGGATTCCAAGAAACACCTTTGGGACGCAGTAGGAGCGGGTTTCCGCGATGGCTCTTGGATTTTGCTCCGAACTACTGCTCAAAACCCGCCCTGCCTTATAGAATTGGTGTAAGCGTAGAGACCGGAATATGTCAAAAAAGAGTACTGGATCGTTTGTTGGAGGAATGCTGATTGGCACGGCAATTGGCACAGTTATCGGCATTTTAGCCGCTCCTCGCCCCGGTCGAGAAACGCGGCAAATTGTGAAGAAGTCTGCTGAAGCTTTACCAGAGTTAGCGGAAGATTTATCCAGCACCATACAACTACAGGCCGGACGGATGTCGGAGTCGGCAATGCAAAACTGGGAAGGGACGCTAGGGCGTTTGAAAGAAGCGATCTCCGCCGGGATCTATGCCAGCCAACTGCGAGCTAACGAACTTCAGGACTCTGGCGAAAAGACCCCAGACCCGTCCTCCCTTGAGCGCAATTAAGAGGCAAATGTTAACCGCGATCGATCCCCTATTTTGGCTTGGCTTATCTCTTCTTTTAGTTGCAGTAAGTCTGACAGCGGTTTTAATTGCCCTGATCCCGGCTGTTCTGGAAATTGCGAGGGCTGCTCGCAGTGCGGAAAAACTCTTCGATACCCTCCGTCGAGAATTTCCTCCCACCTTAGAAGCCATTCGCTTGACAGGGATGGAAATCAGCGAGCTAACCGATGACCTGACTGAAGGCGTAAATCACGCATCGGGAGTGGTTAAGCAAGTGGATCGAGGACTCGGCGACGTTCGCAAGCAAGCTGAAACGATGTCAGTCAAAACCCGCAGCGCGATCGCGGGGGTCAAGGCGGCATGGCAAACTTGGCAGCGTCCTTATCCCAAACGTCCAACCAGAGAGCGATTGCCGCCTCCCTCACGTCACCCTCTAGAGTTACGCGAACCGCGTCCCAGCGCAGATTTAGAGCGCGATCGTTGAACATTGAGCATTCAACATTTATCAATTCTGTAGCTTGCTTCTGCGTAGCAGTACCCTGAAAAGGGCAGGGAAACCCTGACCCTACTCTGAACTCTGAACTACGATGCGAGCGGCAATTTGATTCGCCAAGACGATCGCGATCGCGCTCCAAGTCAGCCAGTCTCCCCAACGCACGTAAGGGGTTTGGGTTTGCCTTCGGTAGATGGTTGCGGCTTGAACTTCGTAGGTATTAATGCCAGAGACCCAAAGGGTATTCCCACGGGAATCGACAACACCAGAATAGCCGGTATTGGTGGCGCGGGCAGCCCAGCGATCGCTCTCAATCGCCCGCATCACATCTTGGGCGTGGTGTTGGGCGGGCATAGTAGTGCTGTAGTGAGCATTGTTAGAGGCAGTGAGAATAAACTCTCCTCCGCGTAAGGTTTGGCGACGGAAGTGTTGAGGGAAAGCAGATTCGTAACAAATCCCCACAATGGCTCTCCCCAAGGGAGTCTCAAAAATCTGCGACGAGTTGCCCGCCAGCATCCGAGCATTTAAGGGAGAGAGGCGATTAATAATTCCCCCTAAAACCGACTCAAAGGGGATATATTCTCCCAAGGGAACGAGTTTTTCCTTATCGAAGTAGCTGGTAATTTCCCCAGTTCCAGAAATGGAAAAGAGACTGTTGCTGTAATTCAATTCGATTCCAGTCGCCTCTCGTTCTCGATAAGCCCCCAGCCAGACAAGAACGCCCTTGTCCGCAACGGCTGAGTAGAAGGGCGTGTCTTGCAGTTGGTCAGAGAGCAGGGGTAAAGCACCCTCTGGGGTCAGTACCGCATCAACCCCCAAATCTGCAAGTCGGACGTACCCTTCGGTGTAGCGTTGCATCGCTCGCCGCTGACCTTCTCGAAAGAGCTTGATCTCGTTGGGAATATTGCCTTGGATAATGCCCACTTGGATGGGATCGCGATCGCTTAGGGGCAAACCGTAAATCCATCCCCCCAAACCGTGCAAACTCGCGATTAACGCTAGGGCTGCGGCCAGGTAGGTATAGGGGTTGCGAGTTGTTGCCCAACCAGGAACTTTCACCGTCGCAAAACGCGCGATCGCAAACTCGGCCGCCAACCCATTGACGGCCGCAATTGCAGCCGTAACCGCTGACGGCCCGGAGAGTTTCGCCAATTGCAAGATCGCCAGGTTGCCCGGACTTTGGGTGTAGGACAGAGAAGTCCACCAGAGCGGCCCCGCACTCCACAGTGCTTCCAGTCCGCACCACAGGGCAACTCCCGTTAAAATGCGTGCCCCCGGCCCGTGCCACAGCCCTTTTGAACGGTTGAGCAAAATCATCCCGATCGCCCATAGGACGACAAAGAGAGCGCCCCAGAGGATAATCAGGAGCCAGCACGCCACCGCGATCGCCAGGCTTCCCAGCCAAGGAACTCCCAACCAAGTCATGGGGTGAATGCCCGTAATCCAAAAGATCGCAACGCCGTAGTAGCCGCAACCCCAAGCAATTGCGCCGCAGAGTGCCAGCTTTGTTCTCCCTGTCGCCACCAAAATCCAAAGCGGCACCAAAGCCACCCACGCTAAGGGAAAAGCTCCCGTTGGGGCGGGGGCCAGCCCCATTAAAATACCGCCTAGCAAGGCTAAAGCGATTTGGGCTGCGGAAAACGTGGACTTTTGACCCCACTCGATCGGGCGACTGTCAGTCTTTTTTTTCAATAAGCTCAAGCGATACTATCCCCACGCAAGCGCATTCTGTAACATTCCTAGCGTCCAACCCTCTGACGTTGAACTTCGTATAAGAGTAACGCGGCCGCGATCGCGACATTGAGCGACTCTACCCCTGCCAGCAGGGGAATGGTGACTTGGCGATCGGCGAGGGCTGCTAATTCTGGCGAGAGTCCCGCTCCTTCGTTCCCAAGAACAATTAAAGTGGGTTGGTGGAAGTTAATCTCCCAGTAGGTCGCATCCGCTTGAGGGAGAGTTGCAATAACCTGCATTCCTGACGCTTGCCCGGCCGCGATCGCCTGTTTGAGATCTGGGGTTGCCGCCATAGGCAAGCGAAACCATTCCCCCGCAGAAGCTCGCAAAACCTTGGGGTTGTCGAGAGCAACGCTATCATCGCTCAACCAAACCCCCTCAACCCCGGTCGCAACTGCCGTGCGAATAATCGTTCCCAAATTCCCCGGATCTTGCAAGCGTTCTAAGACTAACCCCAAAGAGTTTGGGGTTGGGGGTTGGAGACAGACTTCCGAACGCACCACCGCAGCGACCACCCCATCGGGACAAACCGTGGTCGCGATCGCTTCTAACACTGCAGGGGAGACAACTTCCACTCTCGAAGAGCGTAACGTGGCTTGCTCCCACAATTGAGGGTATCTTGCCACCCACTCTGGTGTCGCGCAGACAACTGACAAAAGGCAACTCGCCTCGCAAGCCGCTTCGAGTAAGTGAGTTCCTTCCAAGAGCAACAAATTTTGCTGGTGTCGCGCGCGAGGCGATCGCAACTTCCGGAGCTTTTTAACCAAGGGATTCTGCCGGCTCGTCAGCATGGGTGAGACTTCCAGACCGGGCCGCTCTGCCAACGAGACTCACCTTCCATCCCTAACTCCCTAACTCAAGCCCCAAAATGCGGAACGCGAGACTTGAACTCGCACAGGATAAAACTCCCACTAGAACCTGAATCTAGCGCGTCTACCAATTCCGCCAGTTCCGCAAAATACTGTCACATAATGACGTGCAGTTTACAATCATCGCTGACTTCGTAACAATAGTCAACTTGTTTCCAGAACTTTCAACGAGACAGCGTAAAGTACTACAGCACAACGACTAGACATTTTCTGTCTTTCCTGTAGAATCAGAACCGAAAATTAAAAAATATTCACAAACTTTTGTCGATCGTGGAGGATATAGCCATTAAACCTTCTCTCAGCCCAAAAGATAAGCGTCCTTCGCTCGAAGCTAAGGAGTCTTCAGTGCTGCACATCTGGGGCAAACAACCCCTAAGCGGTCGCGTTAAAATCAGCGGTGCCAAAAACTCAGCTCTGGCGATTATGGCAGGAGCTTTACTGTGTCCAGATGATTGTCGCCTTCGCAATATTCCCGCCTTGGCAGACATTACCAAAATGAGCCAAGTGCTTGCTGCGTTGGGGGTCAAAGTCCGTCGCCAAGGCGACACGCTAGAAATTAACGCCAGCCAGCTCGGTTCCTCAAAAGCTCCCTATGAGCTGGTGTCTCAACTCAGAGCGAGTTTCTTTGCCATCGGCTCCTTGGTCGCGCGTCTCGGAACTGCACGAGTTCCCCTTCCGGGAGGATGCGCGATCGGCGCTCGTCCCGTTGATTTGCACGTTCGCGGCCTGCAAAAGTTAGGAGCAAGAGTGCGGATCGAACACGGTATTGTTCATGCCGATGTCAGTGGCGGGCGGCTCAAAGGCGCTAATATTTACCTTGACTATCCCAGCGTCGGAGCGACTGAAACGCTGATGATGGCAGCCACTCTCGCTGATGGCGAAACCATCATCGAGAACGCGGCCCAAGAACCAGAGGTGTTGGACTTAGCCAACTTCTGTCGCTCTATGGGAGCCAAAATTCGCGGTGCGGGAACCAACACAATTACCATCGTTGGCGTTCCTCGCTTGCACTCAACCGATTACGCCATTATTCCCGATCGCATTGAAGCCGGAACCTTTATGGTCGCGAGTGCCATTACCCAGTCCGAACTCGCACTCTCGCCGGTCATCCCCGATCATCTCACCCCCGTCATCGCAAAGTTGCGAGAAATTGGTTCCCAAGTCATTCAAGAAGGGCTGAATTGCCTGCGCGTGATTCCCCAACCGCTCAAAGCAACGGACATTGAAACCTTACCCTATCCGGGGTTTCCCACAGATATGCAAGCTCAGTTTATGACCTTACTGACCCTGAGCGAAGGCAACAGCGTGATTACAGAAACCGTCTTTGAAAATCGCTTGCGCCATGTCGCTGAGTTAAATCGCATGGGAGCCAATATTCGGATTAAGGGGCAAAATGCGATTATCCAAGGCGTACCTTTCCTCTCTGGCGCTCCTGTGATGGCGACCGATCTGCGCGCCTCGGCCGCACTGGTTTTGGCGGGTCTAGCAGCGGAAGGAATGACTATTGTCAAAGGTTTGCACCATCTCGATCGGGGTTATGACAACCTAGAAGGAAAGTTGCGAAAGCTGGGTGCGAAACTCGAGAGAATTCAGGTTTCGCCTGAAGACTTAGACAAAGAGAATTCTCCAGCTTCTCAAGAGTTGTCTCCCGCAAACCCATAACTGCATCTTCAGCGAAGCTCAGCCTTAAACGTGCTTCGCCAGCATCGCTCAACTGTATGTCTGTTCGCTCTTGCGATTGTTCGGCTTAAAAATCAAGGTTGCGTATTTCATTGCATCAGGGTGTTCCGTTGTTTCGATCGAAATTTTGAAGACAAGATAAGCCAAACTCGTGTCGTCAGCAAGAACTGAGTTTGGCACGCTGGACTCGCATTTTAGATACGGTCAAAGTTAGCAAAGTCCATCAGGGATAAAAATTCAGCTATTTGTTTGATTATGGCATCTGAAAAAAAACCGCTGGTGGAAGATCCAGATCTTCCGGGGAATGGGACAGACAGCGGGTCTCAACCTTGGCAGAAAATTTGGGAAAATATCCGAGTTTTGGCGATCGCGCTGGGGATTGCCTTCCTCATTCGCGCTTTTCTTGCCGAACCGCGCTATATTCCCTCAGATTCCATGTTGCCAACCTTGGAAGTGGGAGATCGCGTTGTGGTCGAAAAAATTTCCTACCACTTCCATCCCCCAACTCAGGGAGACATCATCGTTTTCGAGCCGCCGCCGCAACTACAATTGCTGGGTTACAAACCCAACCAAGCTTTTATTAAGCGGGAGATTGGGGAACCCCAGCAAACCGTTACCGTACAAAATCATCAAGTCTACATCAACGACATTCCCTTAACAGAAAATTACATCGCCGAACCCCCAAACTACGAGCTAAGTCCAGTAACTGTACCGGAGGGCGGGCTGTTTGTGATGGGGGACAATCGCAATAACAGTAATGATTCTCACATTTGGGGTTTTCTTCCCCAGCAAAATGTCATCGGTCGAGCTGTTTTCCGCTTCTGGCCGCCGAAGCGCATTGGTTGGGTCTAGGGATTTGAGGTTCAGAGTACTGCTACGCAGAAGCAAGCTACAGGGTTCAGAGTAGGGCCTGGGTCTCCCTGCTCTTTCCAGAATTTCTCCCCAATTCCCCCAATTCCCGACTCCCCATTGCCTTGTATCCTCCGAGAGGAGCAGTAGACGTGAATTATAGAAATTGGGGAACAAAAGAACACATCTATCCGTCTGGTGGGGTTTAAGTCTTTAAGATTTCGCTCAACTACACACTCACGCGAGACTGTCACCATGTTACTACGCTCTCTCAAGCCCGTCGGACGAGGCCTTAGTTTTTCGCTGGGTTCGATCGTTTGTCTGGCAAGCGGCGCGATCGCCGCACCTGAAGTTCCCCTGCAACTCAGTCAAGCAACGCCAAGGGAGGAACCAGACGTTGTGATTGAAACCGAACCCGATGCAGCCTCTACGCCTCGATTTACGTGCGAGTTGGTGGGCGGGCAATATACGGTGATGTACCGTCCGGAAAATCAGCCAGAAGCAGCTTATCCTTGGGCAGTTCCGAGTGCCATGGGAGGCGGTTGGACTCCGGAAAAGCGCTGTGCGGTCATTAGCCAGCGTTTGGAGTCGTACCGACCGGACGGCTTGCTAACCATGCAAACAAGCGTTGAAAATAACTACGATATTGTGTGCGCGACGACTGAGGCCGATGCAAGGTGTCGCATTATCTTTACCGTCCCACCCGGTCAAGATCCACTACTGACGCGCGATCGCGTTTTTGAGAATTTAACCATTGCTGACAGCGGTCAAACCACTCAAGGAGTCAATACCTTTTCTGAAGGAGCAGCTGCCGGCCTGGATATTGCCGGCCAAGTCGATCGGATTCTGGGGGGAAATCTCTCCTCGTTGGGCCAATTAGGGAATTTGACATCCACTACCAATGGGATCGATTTGCGCCCCTTCCTCGCCCCCCAAGACGGCGGTACGGGGACGGCACTGAAGGGCCGTTGGACTGCTCCCAGCCGTTCGAGCAGTCCTCGTCTGAACCCCGACCTCTTCCGCTAACTCCCAAGCTTGCTCAAGCACTCGTACCGAAGCATTGGGCTAATAAATGGCGGTGCCGATCGGCTTCGGTCGCAAGGGACTCTCTGCGTGCTGGGGAAAGGGGTTGACTGTGGGTGTAAGTTTCCAGCCAGGTTTGACAGAGGGTGTCGGTATCCTCTGGCAGTTGGTGAAGTTCCCACCCCGGCAAGTTGAGCGCGGCCATCAGTTGAGTCACCTTAGGGTCGTAACTCAGGGCAAAACAGCGACAACCTTCTGCTGCGGCCATAATCAGACTGTGCAAGCGCATCCCAATGACGAGGTCAATGCCTTGGAACGCGCTTTTGAGTTCTCGCGGGTCTTCTCGCTGGAGGATTTGGTGAGGGCCGGGAAGTTGGCGAGCGATCGCGGTGGCGATTTCTAAATCTTGGGAGGCTTGAAAGGGGATCAGGGCAATGGCCGCCTGGGTTAACCGTTGCAGTTCGATCAGCGCTTGAGTCAAACAGTGCAAGCGTTGGGGAGTGAGCTGGGGGTGCGATCGCAAGTTTAGGGCAATTCTGGGGGAGGGAATCTCCCAACAGGTTTCCATCGCTTGAGAGTGGAGTCCCCACACCGGATCGGGGGCTAGCAGATGTGGGATCTGCCAGCCTTCTAAGAGTTGAGAAGAGGCGCGATCGCGAACGCTAATGGCGACGCACCCCTGCAACACTTGGCGGGCGATCTGGCGCGTTATCGCTCGCTTGAGCGGCCCGATTCCTTGGGCCCAAGCAATGGTTTTCAGGCCTTGTTGCTGGGCCAAGGCGATTAACCCTGCGTAATAAAAGGGACTCAACACGCTCGTGACATCTTGCAGGAGACTTCCCCCTCCCCAGATGAAAAAATCAGACGCTCGCAACGCTCTCAAAATCGGAAAGGCCGAAGCGCGATCGCAACTTTCAACGCCATAGCGACGGCAGGTTTGCTGGGGATTGCCAGACAGGACAATTGGGCTAACGTGCTTCGGCAGCATTTGCAACAGCGAAGCCAACAGCGCTTCATCTCCCCCATTTCCTTGACCGTAATAGCCGCAAAGTACGGCTCGAATACTGCTCATTTGCCCGCTTCACTCCTCAAACACAATCCCTGAAATATATCTGACCTCTGCAAGCTTTTTAACTGATGAGGGGTTCGGGGAGCGATAAGTCCCGCGCTCTACCTGAAAGGTCAGCGCCCTTAATCCATGGACTCCCCTTGAAGAGTCGATTCCCCTCCCACATTTGGGCAAGGTGCATTCTCAAGTGCTGCAAACCACAATTCGCAGACTGCACGACACCTGGGATGCTTTTCAAAAGCGGGAATATGGCTTCCCGCGTTTCAAAAAATTCGGTCAATTCAAGTCCTTTGTCTTTCCCCAGTTCAAGAACAATCCTATCAACAGCTTGACCATCAAGTTGCCGAAGATTGGGGAAGTGTCCATCAATCTGCATCGCCCGATACCAGAAGGCTTCAAAGTCAAGCAGGTTCGAGTCTTGTCCAGAGTACGAGGAACCCAATGGTATGTCGTTGTCACCATTGAGTCAGATGTGTCGATTCCCGATATTCCGGTTCGCGGTCGGGCGATTGGAATTGACCTGGGATTGGAGCGATTCTTGACCGTTTCGGATAGCTCTTTCCGGGAGCATCCCAAGTTTTTCAAGTCGATGCACAGCAAGCTGAAATCGCTGCAACGCAGAGCTGCGAGAAAACAGAAGCGTTCTAACAACTGGGAGAAGGCGCAAATCAAAGTTGCCAGACTGCACCATCGAATTGCGAACCGTCGCAAAGACTTCCACCTGAAAACGACTCACAAGCTTTGCGACCAGGCACAAACCCTCTTTGCAGAAGACCTCAACGCCCAAGGGCTAACACGAGGGATGCTGAGGAAGGACTGTGTAGATGCTGCCTTTGGACAATTCCTGTCTCTGACAGAATGGGTGTGCTGGAAACGGGGGGTGTACTTTGCCAAAGTCAATCCCAATGGCACAAGTCAAATTTGTCCAAACTGCTTTGCTACCGTCAGTAAGGGATTGGAAGTCAGAGAGCATCATTGTCCTGAATGTGGGTATCGAACGCATCGCGATCGTGCCGCAGCCGAGATAGTTTTGCATCGCGGACTAGAACAAGTCAGTAGCCAGGGACTCTGGCGAAACGAAAGTGCCTGTCAAGTCGGTCTGTCAGGGGTCTATGACCTAGATAAGTGGCGTGGGGCAGGAATGTCCAAGAGCGATCTTGGGAGAGCCTGACGCTGACTCTACGAGTACAGCGTCGGGGGGATGTCACTCGACCTTAAACTGCCCGACGTTAGCTTCCAATTCCTCAGCCGTCGTCAGGAGGTCTTGGAAGGAGGCGGCGATGTGGGTTGCGCCGTCGGAGGTTTGGCGGGCGATCGCGGCCACATTTTCCATCGTTTGGGTCACAGACTGAGACTGTTGGGTCTGGGCCTGCGTCGCTTGGGTAATCCCCGCTACCAGTTCGCCAATTTCAGCCGTGGCTTCAACGATCGCATTGAGACTTTGGCGCGTTTCGTTCACTAAGTTGGTTCCCGATACCACCTGTTGAATGCCGCTGTCCATCGCCGTTGCTACCGCACTGGTTTCCTGCTGAATTTCCAGCACCAGCTTTTCTATTTCGCTGGTTGCGTCCTCGGACTGACGGGCAAGCGATCGCACTTCATCGGCAACCACAGCAAAACCGCGGCCGTACTCCCCCGCACGGGTCGCCTCAATCGCGGCATTGAGCGCCAGCAGGTTGGTTTGGGTGGCAAAGTTGCTAATCAGATTCACCACTTTGGTAATCTTCTGAGAAGATTCTCCCAGCCGCTTAATCTTCTGACTGGTTTCGGCAACGGTTTGGCGAATGTCTGCAAAGCCTTCCACCGTGCGGTTCATGGCCGCATCGCCAGCTTCTACCGTATTCCGCGCTTGCTGCACCGCCAGTTCCACCTGCTGGGCATTGCTGGCAACCGCTTCGGTGGAGTTAACCATGCTTTGAATGCGATCGAGAGCCTCGGAGATAGCTGTTAACTCTTCCTGGGCCTGTTCGGACAGTTCTGCAATCGCGCCTTCGCTCTGACGAGAGGTTTGCCCCACGCGATCGGCAGCCCCTTTCACCTGAACCACAATTTTCCGCAGGCTTTGGAGGGTGTTGTTATAGGCATCGGCAATAGTTCCCATCTCATCTTCGGTTAGGGGAGCGCGGACGGTTAAGTCCCCTTTAAACGAGGGTTGAATGGCCGCGAGCAGTTGAACGGCTCGCTGTTGCAGTTGCTCTTTCGCCCCCTTCTCTCGTTCGGCCGTGGCAGATAATTGTTCTGACTGTACGGATAAGCGTTCTAGCACTTCCGCTTGTTGTAGGGCAATGCCAAGGGGAGCAGCAATGCGCGACATTAGGTCAATGTCCGTATCTTGCCACTGGCGTGGCCCGTCGTTTTGATAGACTCCCAAGAGTCCCCACAACTTATCTCCTTGCAGGATGGGGACAATGATATAGGCGCGAACCTGATATTTTTCCAGGGAAGAGATGTAGCAGTCGGCAAACCCCATTTCGTAGATGTCGTCAACGCGGGCAAATTTTTCTCCTTTTGCGTATTTTCCCCCCCGCGTCTGTTTGAGATAGGTATCGGTATCGACTTGCTGGTTCGTTCCCCAGACTTTGAGCAGGCAGTTTTCCACTCGCGTGCGATCGCTTCTCAACTCCTCATCCTGCTCCTGTTCGACCATCAGGGAAACCCAACCGCTGGCAACCGACTCCGCCACCACTTGACCGCTCCAGTCGGGGTTGAATTTGTAAACGACAGCGCGATCGGCTTTGAGCAGGCGGCGCAATTCTTGAGTTGCCGTGCGGAAAATATTATTGAGGTTGGAGGAACTGCGGATGCGGTCGATGGTCTTGGCGACGGCGCGATCTCGCTCTGCTGCTTCAGCCAGTTGTTGGGACTGCTGTTCGAGTTGGGTGACGTATTCCGCTTGCTTGACAGCCACTTCCAGTTGTTTGCCCAACTGCACCAAAATATTTAACTCAGCCTGTTCCCACTCGCGTGGATTCGCGTTCTGATACACCCCCATGAGTCCCCAAAGGGCATCATTTTGGAAGACGGGAACCATGACGTAGGCTTGGGCCTGATACTGTTCTAGCTGGCTGATATAGGTGGCAGGGAAACCCGCCTTGTTAATGTCATCGACGCGAGTGTAAGTAGCACCTCGGTTGTACAACCCCCCTTGCATGGCTTCAATGTTGGGATTGCTGCTGGGACTGACTAAATTCTCTGTTAAAGCCGGATTGCTCTCCTGCGCCTGCATCAAAGAGATCCACCCCGTCCCTACTGATTCGGCAATAAATTGACCGCGATCTCCGTCGCGGAATTGGTAGATGGCAATGCGATCGACCTCCAGAAGTTGGCGGACTTCGTCGGTGACCGTTTGGAACAGCGATTTCGCATCCAGCGATTTCCAGATCCGTTCTAGAGTCTTGACAAAAGCGAGGTCGAGCTTGGCATCTCGCGCCAGTTTCTCCGACTGCTCGACCATTTGCTCTTTGGCTGCCGTTTGTTTGAGCGCCACCCCCAGCGGCGCACTCAGACGCACCATAAGCTGAACTTCTGCTTCCTGCCACTTGCGCGGCCCGGAGTTTTGATAAACTCCCAAAAGTCCCCACAACCGCTCTTCGTAGAAAATGGGGACGATGATGTAGGCGCGAACCTGATATTTTTCCAGCGTTTCGATGTAGCAAGGGGAAAATCCCGCACCGTAGACATCGTTGACGCAGGTGAATTTTTTGCCTCTGGAGTAGATTCCACCTTTGGTTTCCAAGAGGTAGGTGTCTTTTTCAATAATTGTGCCTTTCGACCAGGCTTTGAGAATGGAGCGTTCGTTACCGCTGCGATCGCCCCGCAATACCTCATCCCGATCCTGTTCGACCAGCAGAGACACCCAGCCTCGACCCACCGACTCAGCAACCACTTCTCCCGTCCAATCTAAGTTGAAGCGGTAGACAATGGCGCGATCGGCCCGCAGCAGTTGGCGGACTTCCTGACAGGTGGAGAGGAAAAGTTGGTCTGTCTCGGAGACTTGCTGGCGCACATCTTCGACAATTTTGTTGAAAACTTGTTCTTGCTGCGCCTGTTGTTGCAGTTGGTAGCGGAATTTGAAGGGTTGTAGTTGGTTGGTGAGTTCGGTGGCAACTTGGTAGAGCAAGTTCACTTCTGCTTCTTGCCAAGGCCGGGGGCGATCGGTGCTGTGGACGGCAAGAAGGCCCCAAATTTTCCCTTCGATGAAAATGGCCGCACAGCAGGAAGAGCGAACTTGATATTTTTCCAGAGTTTGCAGGGTGTAAGGACTAAATCCTGCGTGGCGAACATCGGGAACGGGGAGGATGGGTTGTCGCTGGTAGTCGGGGGCAGTTCCCGCACCAAAGCAAGGAGCGGCGATCGCTTGCTTGAGGGTGGGGGTATAGCCAGGAACCATTGACTCCGCCACCACCGTTCCCGTACTGCTTCCAGTAAAGCGGTAAATCAGGGCGCGATCCGCCCTCAGAATTTGTTGGATTTGAACTGTGGTGGTTTGCAACAGTGCTTCTCGGTTGGTACAAGCCCGCATTTGGGTCGCGATCGCCAAGAGCTGCTGTCGCTCCCGTTTCAACTGTTCCTGGGCCGCCTGGGTTGCCGAGCCATTCGCAAGTTGCTCGATTTGTTGCCAGTGCTGTTGGAACTCTGGATTATCTAACAGACCGTTCTGCTGAAGGCGCGATCGCAAGGCTTGAAGGGAAGGGGTAACATCCCCGTTGCCTAACGAAGAGAGGGCCGAACGGTCGAAATTTGTTGCCAAACTGGACTGCTGCTGGTCGATTGCCATGATGTACGCTGGTTAAATTAACGGGCTAGGACGTGGAATTCAAAAAAGATCGCTGGCCTAAACTTGACAAAGTTGTTAAACCATCTTGTTAAATCGCTGCAACGATTTGCTGAAAGAGCCTAGATCTCTGAGAAGTGAAGCTGAATTGTTGATGGCAATGGATGTTTTTGTACGTCGCTTGAAATCGATTTTGACCTAACCTCTTCTAATATACTCCGAGCAAAAGATATAAGAACGAGTCTGTTCGGTTTTGCCAAGTTGGTTCGTTTTGTGCCGAGATAGCTTCGGTATTCACCACAAAAAATTGCGAATAAAAGCGACAGAAGAGCATACCACCTCCACCCATATCGGCAAAGGTTCCAAAGAAACGCCAATGAGGGCCTTGTCAGGGCGGGTTTGAGGGGTTTCTTCTGAATTTGCTTGAGAACTGAGTTTCCACAGTTCAAGCTCTGGCAATACTGTATCGACAAGGCGAAGTTCTTCTCGCCAAAGAATAGCTGAGATAAACGATCGCGCTTCTTACCGGTTGAGAGTCAGGGATTATACGTAGATTAAAGATAGATGATTATACTTAGAGTAATTTGACCAATTGCACGGTTGTCAATCGAGAACGACACAAATTAAGTTTTTTTCAGCAATCTTAAAGAAATTCGCCAAAATAGAAACATATTGAAATCTTTAGAAACATTTTGCAACATTTTGCTCGGATTTTGAAGCAGCTATGCACAGTACAGTCACAGAAATAGATGGATGTAGATGGGTGACCGGCAATACTAACCCCCTAGAGATTGACCAACGCCTGCACCAAGCAATTGTAGGGAACGAATTAAAAGTCTATTATCAACCTCAAATTGACTGTCAGACCCAACGAATTGTTGGAGTTGAAGCATTAGTGCGCTGGCAGCATCCCAGCAAAGGTCTGATGTTACCCGGTTTATTTATCAATCTGGCCGAACAAACCGGTTTAATTGTTGACATTGATGAATGGGTCTTGCGACAAGCGTGCCAGCAAGCACAACGCTGGCACGACTCTGGGTATCCTATATTTGTGGCGGTGAATTGGTCTGGAAAGCATTTTAATCAAACCGACTTGGGCGATCGCGTTGCCCGAATTTTAGCCGAAACTCAATTCGATCCCCGCTATTTAGAACTAGAGTTGACCGAAAGTGCGGTTGTCAAAAATGCGGAAGCAGCGATCGCCACCATGTCCAAACTCAAAGCACTCGGCGTACAGCTATCGTTGGATGATTTTGGCAGCGGTTATTCTTCCTTGATCTACCTACACCAATTTCCCTTCGACAAACTGAAAATCGATCGCCATTTTATCCATCGCCTTCCCTCAGATTCTAAGAGCGTTGCGATTGTTCGCACCATTCTGATCCTGGCTAGCACCTTAAACTTGAAAGCGATCGCCGAAGGTGTTGAAACTCCGCAACAGCAAGCCTTCCTCTGTGAAAATCAATGCAGTTTGATTCAAGGGTATTGCTTTAGTCCTCCCGTCACAGCCGCACAACTCGAACAAATGCTGCTCGCTCAATCCACTTAATCGTCTTTACATGAGTTCAGCGAGCGAAGGTGGAGCAACCTCACGCCATTCAAAGGAACGTCAATGTCGCCAAAATTTCCTCAAAGATCCCTCGATATTCCTCCATCTCCACATCCAGAGTGACAATCGCAAACTGGTTAGACTGGGGACGAGCAATAACCACCGAACGAAACTCCCACATTCCCGACCATTGAAAAACAACAGCATCCGAGGACGCGACAGACTGCTCAATAATCTGTCCTTCAATTTGATAACCCCTCTGCTGTACCCACTCCATGAGCGATAGATTTTCAGGATTATCCTCAAGGCCGATTGTCAGAGGTGTTGCTTCCACAAAATCCTCTTTGTTTTGATAGTCGGCATCTCTCCACACGATCGCGCCTTGCTCGACTTCCTCTACGGTATAGCCTGGAGGGTAAGAAAAACTCAACCCTAGTTGTTCGTTGGTGTAGGTTAAAGAGTTTTGGACTGCAACTTTTGCGGTCGATGAAGCTACAGAAGAAGGAGACGGTGAGGTTCCCGAAGCGTTCGTTTGACAGCCGAGGAGCAACCCCAAGCTCAGACAAAAAACGGTTCGTCGTGCCAGCTTAAATCGATTATTTCGAGTGCGTGCGTTTTTCATCGTCCGGCAGCTCATCGCTCCATAATTTAGCAAGGGTCTTCAGAGATCTTCACAAGCCTCAACGCACAAACCGGAAAATTGCTCTGCTGCGATCTCGCTTGTACGATGGAGATGAAGCAAGTTTCTGCTGTTCTTTTCCGGGGGAAGTTTCCCACACCCCAGGCCCCACACCCCCGCCGCCAGGCGCTGTTGACTGAAAAGTGACCGAGCAACATTCTTCTCCTTCACAACCGTCTAACCTGCCGAAAAAACGCCAAGCTTGGTCGGAACGCTTGACTCAAACTTGGCACGGCACTGCTAAAAATCTGAAAAAACTGATTCCTGTCGAACCTACAGCGCGCGCGATCGCGGGTTGGTTCAGCGTCAGCGAGGAGCGAATGGCAGAAATTTTAGCGGCCGTTCGAGCTGAGTTGCCGACGACAGAAGCGCTACTGGTGGGCAAACCTCAAGCGGGGAAAAGCTCCATTGTGCGCGGACTGACGGGGGTTTCGGCGGAAATTATTGGCCAGGGATTTCGTCCCCACACCCAACACACCGAACGTTATGCTTATCCTTCAAGCGATTTGCCGCTGTTGATCTTTACCGACACGGTGGGATTGGGAGATGCGAAACAAGAGACAGAGGAAATTGTTGCGGAACTTGCGGAAGAGCTACAGCAGGGCGACCGCGCCCGAATTTTGATTTTAACGGTTAAAATTAACGACTTTGCCACCGAGACGCTGCGACAAATTGCCGAAGCGTTGCGCGCTTCTCAACCCAATATTCCCTGCCTGTTGGCGGTGACTTGCTTGCACGAGGTTTATCCTCCCAGTGCGGCGGAGCATCCAGCCTATCCGCCCGATTTCGAGTCTTTTGATCGGGCTTTTGCGGCGCTGCAAGAGGCGTTTAGCGGGCTGTGCGATCGCGCAGTTGCCATTGACTTCACCCTAGAGGAAGACGGCTATCACCCCACGTTTTACGGCTTAGAAGCGCTCAGAGATGCTTTAGCAGACTTGCTTCCCGAAGCGGAAAGTCTCGCCATTCACCAACTCCTCGACGAAGGGACAGAGCAACGGTTGGGCAATCTGTATCGGGATGTAGGACGGCGCTATATTCTAGCCTTCTCGGTGATGGCCGCAACCCTGGCTGCGGTTCCCCTCCCCTTTGCCACCATGCCCGTTTTGACGGCGCTACAAGTTTCTCTGGTGACTTTGCTGGGGAAGTTGTACGGCCAGACCCTAACGCCTTCTCAAGCGGGGGGAGCGGTCAGCGCGATCGCGGGTGGGTTCCTGGCCCAAGCGATTGGGCGGGAGCTAATCAAGTTTATCCCCGGCTTGGGAAGCGCGATCGCTGCCTCCTGGGCCGCTGCCTACACCTGGGCCTTAGGGGAAGGAGCCTGCGTCTATTTCGGCGACCTCATGGGCGGGAAAAAGCCCGATCCCGACAAAATTCAGTCGGCGATGCAGGAAGCCTTTCAAACGGCGAAGGATCGGTTTAAAGGGATTAAGCGATCGCAAGCTGGGGACAATTAAACCTTGGCTGCGGCCTTGAGCGCAAACAACTTCTCGATGACCTCTTCGACTACCTTATCGGGCGTTGAAGCGCCGGAGGTAATCCCCACCACAATTTTGCCGTCGGGCAACCAGTTTTCCGTCACTTCTAAATCTCGGCCGAGGGGTTTGTGTTCCACGCGGTTGCGACGAACGTCAATGCGATCGCCGCTGTCGATGTGATAGGAAGGAATCCCCCGTTCTATGGCAATTTCTTGCAGGTGCGTCGTGTTGGAAGAGTTGTAGCCTCCGATCACCACCATCAGCGAGATGGGTTCTTCCACTAGCTCGAACATCGCATCTTGACGCTCTTGGGTCGCATCGCAGATGGTATTAAAACTCATGAAATGCTCGTTTAAGGCAGCGGGGCCGTATTTTTTGAGCATGGTACGTTCAAAAAGCTTACCAATTTGTTCGGTTTCGCTCTTGAGCATGGTAGTTTGGTTGGCGATCCCGATACAGTCTAAGTCTCGATCGGGGTCAAAACCTTGGGAATAGGCGTTTTTGAACTTCGCTAAGAATTCGGTGCGATCGCCCCCGTTAAGAATATACTCGGCGACGTAGCGGGCCTGCTCCAAATTCAGGACGACTAAATATTTATCGGCAAACGAGCTGGTGGCCACCGTTTCCTCGTGGGCATATTTGCCGTGGATGATGGAGGTGTAGTTGCGCTTTTTGTGCTTCTCAACCGAATTCCAAACCTTTGACACCCAAGGACAGGTTGTATCCACAATCGTGCAACCCTTGTCGTCGAGCAATTGCATTTCGCTGACGCTGGCACCGAAAGCAGGCAAAATCACCACATCTCCCGCTTCGACACCCGAAAAGTCTTTGACTCCATCTTCAACGGCAATAAAATCCACCTCCATCTCTCGCAAGCGTTTGTTAACAGAAGGGTTGTGAATAATTTCGTTGGTAATCCAAATGCGATCGCTCGGAAAGTGCTGGCGGGTTTCGTAGGCCATCGCCACTGCTCGTTCGACCCCCCAGCAAAAACCAAAGGACTCAGCCAATTTGATCGTAACTTCGCCGCGTTGCAGTCGATAGTTATTGTTGCGAATTTCTTGGATCAGATCGCTCTGATATTCCGTATTGAGCGCCGCGGCCGCTTCTTCTTGATGGCCAAATCCTTTGCGGTGATAGCGGTCTGAGTTGTTAAGCGCGCGTTTAAAAGCTTTTGTATCCATGGGATTTAAGGGAATAGGATTCAGTTGGGGAGATGGGGAATTGGGGAAACAAGGAATATTATTCATCCTTACACCCTTTATTCAATCATCGATGGTTGCCTGAATAAAAACCTGTAGAGCAATTTGCCAGCGTTCGTAGCCTTGGGGACTAAGGTGCAAGCCATCGGTGCTGAGGTCGGTTCTCAAGTCGCCTTGGCGATCGCTAAAGAGGGGATAGAGGTCGAGGTAGAGAATGTCTTCGTCGTCAGCGATCGCTCGGAGGCGAGCATTGATGGTTTGGATGCGATGGTTGGGCAGTTTGAGGAGACGATCGCGCCCTTCCCAAGTCGCCTTTTCGCCGCTGTGGGGCAAGATCGACTGCAAGACAATGGTGGTGTCGGGGTGAACTTGCTTGAGATAGCGGACAATTAATCGCTGGTTAGCAACGACGGTTTCATCGCCCACGCCTTTAATCAGGTCGTTAATCCCGATCATAATAAAAATGGCCTTGGGTTCAGTTTCGTCGAGCAGTTCCAAGCGTCGCAGCAGTCCGAGGGTCGTTTCGCCCGAAAGACCCTGGTTGAGCCACTTTTGGTTGTGGGGAAGAAACTCAGGGGGAAACCACAGACTGATCGAGTCTCCTAGCAAAACAAAGAGATTGTCCGGTTTTTTTTGCGCGACGACGTTGGCTTCTTGCTCTAATAACTTCACCCACTGCTGGTAATTGAGATTGAGTCTTTCCCCCGTTTCCGAGACAGGTTGGGCAAGGAGTTGGTTCGATGGCAAAGTCGCTCCGATCTGCGTGACGACAGGCCATCGAGGCCCGCGCAGCCACAAATAGGCGATCGCGGCCGCAGACAGTCCGCCAGCCGTCAGAAAGAAAGGAACCCAACGAAAAGAGCGCTTCAAGGGAATAAATCCTCAAGTAGAGCAGCACCAACACCTTTTTACCAAAAAAAGACCCACCTTCAAGCTTAGAATTGTCAATCTAACTTGAAAGCGGGCTTGCTGAAATGAGCGATTGTTGCAGATTGCTGCGATGTTAGACTTCCGAACCGGTTGTCATATCCGCACCGCTAACGCCCATCGGAGAGCCGCCGGTGAAGGTATCGGACTCGGTGACAAAGCCGCTGTAGGCTTCCATCCCGTGTTCGCTGATATCCAGACCTTGGAGTTCTTCTTCGGGGGTGACGCGGATGCCCATTGTGACTTTCAGGGCGTACCAAACAATGCCGCTGAAGACGACAGTAAAAAGTCCAATTGAGCCAATCCCAACGATTTGATACCACAGTTGGATGGGGTTGCCACCAAGGATTCCTTCTTCAAAAATGCCAACGGCAAGGGTTCCCCAGATACCACAGACGAGGTGGACGGAGGTTGCACCAACGGGGTCGTCAATTTTAATGGCATCGAAGATGGCAACGGAGAAGACCACAATTACGCCCGCGATCGCGCCAATGACCACAGCGGAGAGATAGGACACGCCCGCACAGCCAGCGGTAATCCCGACCAAACCGGCCAGAATACCGTTGATAATCATCGAGAGGTCGGGTTTGCCATCTTTGAGCCAAGAAGTCGCAGTTGCGGTAACAGCACCGGCTGCTGCTGCTAGGTTAGTGGTGACGGCAATGTAAGGAACATTTGCAGTTGCCGCCAGTTCGGAGCCGGGGTTAAACCCAAACCAGCCAATCCAGAGAATTAAGCATCCCAGCGTGGCAATGCTCATATTGTGACCGGGAATGGCGTTGATGCCGCCGCCCTCTCTATATTTGCCCAAACGGGGCCCGAGAATTGCCGCACCCACCAGAGCAGCCCAACCGCCGACAGAGTGGACGATTGTGGAGCCAGCAAAGTCGATAAATCCAGCACCTTCACCTCCGAGGGTAGTCAGCCAACCGCCGTCCCACTGCCAGTGTCCGGTAATGGGGTAAGAGATTGCCACCAATAGGAAGCTGAAAACGAGGAATGCACCGAAGTGAATCCGCTCTGCAACCGCACCGGAAACGATGGTTGCAGCAGTTGCAGCGAAGGCAACTTGGAAGAGGAAGGAAATGGCTTCGGGAACGGCCGTCGCCACTTTGACCGCATCATCCCCTTCTCCGACCATTTGAAAGGATTCTGCGCCGGTGTAAGGAACGCTACTGCCATTGAAAAAGAAGCCTTGAGTTCCGATCCAAGCGTTCCCCTCGCCGTACATGAGGGCGTAGCCGATTGCCCAGTAAGCGATCGTCGCGACAGCAAAAACGATCAGGTTTTTGGAGAGAATATTGACCGCATTTTTCTGGCGACAGAAGCCGGTTTCGAGCATTCCGAAACCCGCGTTCATGAAAATCACCAGAATAGATGCGACGAGGAGAAAAATGGAATCGAGAACAACTTTGACTCCAGCAATATCTTCTGGGGCGCTGTACCCTTGAGCGAGAGCCGAAGTATTCCAGATAACGACAATAATTGCAGTGAGGGGGATGCAAGCGAGCCAGTAGGGAGAGAATTTACTGCCAATGACTTGCAATGGTTTGAGATATGGGGCATCCCAAATGTCTGGCGATCGCTTTTGTAAGGGCGATCGCCTCCTGGCTTCGCGAACTTTTGTTGTTGTTGTTGATTGAGACATTTTCACGAGACTTTTGTGTAAGTACTGGAACACATTCACAAGTGAGTAAAAAACTTCAGAAACACAATCGGCACGATCGAGGAAGTTGGCAAAAGCAAAGACCAATCTCCCTAGAAGGGTTGAGCGCTAACTGAACTGGCAAAGCTTGATTTCCCGTTTTATTTTCATCTCACTCTGAGTGTATATAATTACCCGATTGTGCTGACAAAAGTCCAGTCTTTTGGGAAAAAACAAGACTAATCCAAAGGGTAATGAAGGCGCTATCAATTGACGAGATCGCACCAAAATGATGTAGATTTTCGATTTTCTTAGTCTTTTTTTCTGTATCTTTCATCACATTTTCGATATGGCTTGCCCCAAACCCAAGCTTTTCCAGTCCGAACGTTGCAAAGAGAAGAGCTTAACATCTGGGTCGGGAAAACGATTGAATCTCGCTCGAAACAGAATTTTTTTTTAAGTTTTTTAGACTTTCTTGAAGTTTTCTAGAAAGAAAAATAGTTTGCATCATCTCCTTGAGAGAGTTACTCGCTTTTTTAATTGCAAATAAATCGCAATAGATATCGATCTCAATCAACTCAAAGTCCTCCAACTCCCGATCTCAGTTTGTCAAAGTGCGATCGCGCCTTGAGGCGAGCTGTCATCCGTGTGGGACAATCTATCGTATTCATATGGATATGGAGGCTAGACTTTTCCAGTTTCCTAATCTCGGAATCAGGCAAAATCGTCGAGCTAATTTGGTTAAGGAGCAGAATTTATGGAACAACGTGGCGTTACCGTTTGGTTTACAGGTTTGAGTGGTGCAGGGAAAACCACGATTAGTAAAGAAGTGGCTCAACGATTGCGATCGCGCAACTATAAATTGGAAGTCCTCGACGGCGATATTGTCCGCCAGAACCTCACCAAAGGCTTGGGATTTAGCAAAGAAGATCGGGATGAAAACATTCGTCGCATCGGCTTTGTGGCCCATCTGCTGACCCGCAACGACGCGATCGTCATTGTTTCTGCTATTTCTCCTTACCGGGAAGTGCGCGAAGAGGTACGCAAGCGGATTGGCGATTTTGTTGAGGTTTATGTGAATGCCCCTCTAGCCGTGTGCGAAGAGCGAGATGTGAAGGGACTCTACCGACGAGCCAGAGCCGGAGAAATCAAGGGATTTACGGGCATTGACGACCCGTACGAGGCTCCCCTCAACCCCGACATAGAATGTCGCACCGATCTCGAAAGTCTCTCAGAAAGTACGGATAAAGTCCTGAAAAAACTTGAAGAATTGGGCTATCTTTCGAGCTAAGTCATTCGCAAGCGTTCGGGGTTCAGAGTACTGCTACGCAGAAGCAAGCTACAGAGTTCAGAGAATCGGTAAGAGGCAAAAGGGACAAGTCTAATGCAGTTAATCCTATACAGCAAACCGGGGTGTCATTTGTGCGAGGGACTGCAAGCCAAGTTAGAGCAGGTTGAGAACTTGTCTTTCGAGCTAGAGGTGCGCGATATTACAACTCGCGAGGACTGGTTTGCCGCGTATCAATACGAGGTTCCCGTCCTCGCGTGGCAGCAAGCAGCCGCAGAGAAGATCTTACCGCGCTTGTCTCCTCGCGCTTCTGTGTCGCAACTGGAGCGGATGTTACAGAAATATTTGGGCGTTTCATCCTAAAAAGGTCGGGACAAAATAACAATAGGATTGTCGTTACTCAGAGGTAATTGCGAATGAAGTTGCGCGAGTTATTGGTTGGGATTTCCGGCCTGGGAACGCTTCCCCAACATCCGGCGTTAGAGGCGCAAGTTCAAGGACTGAAAACGAATTCCCACGCTTGTCAAGCTGGGGATCTTTTTTTAGGAATGCCAGGAACGCGGGTGGATGGCGGCGAATTTTGGCCCGGCGCGATCGCGTCCGGCGCGATCGCGGCTGTTGTGACCCCTCAAGCTGCTCGCCAACAGCCTCCCACCAACAATGCTTGCGTTCTGGTCGCCGAAGATATGACCCAAGTTTGCGCGGAAATTGCCGCCGCTTTTTATCGCCACCCCGCGCAACAGTTGAAAATGGTAGGGGTGACGGGAACCAACGGCAAAACCACAACCACGCACCTGATTGAATTTCTCCTGCGCCAAGCCCAACAACCAACAGCCCTGTTCGGTACGCTCTACGCCCGCTGGCCGGGTTTTGAGCGAACGGCAACTCACACAACCCCTTTTGCGGTGGAATTGCAGGCACAGCTCGCAGAAGCGATCGCAGCGGGGAGTCAGTATGCGGTGATGGAAGTGAGTTCTCACGCGCTGGTACAAGGTCGCGCGATCGGCTGTCCTTTTGAGGCTGCGGTCTTCACCAACCTCACCCAAGATCACCTCGACTACCACGAAACCATGGCCGACTATTTTGAAGCCAAAGCATTGCTTTTCAGTCCCGAATATCTTCGCGGTAGAGCTATCATTAACCAGGACGATCCCTACGGCCAGCAACTGATCGAGCGACTGGGTTCCGAGCGAGTCTGGAGTTACAGCACAAGCGACGCAACCGCCGATTTGCGGATGGGGGAGCTAACCTACGAGGCGGATGGCGTGCGCGGGATACTGCAGACTCCGGTAGGGGAGGCGGCTTTCCGTTCTCCCCTAGTTGGGCAATTTAATACTGCCAACTTGCTCGCCGCCGTGGGGACGGCCTTGCACTTTGGGTTGGACTTAAACCAAATTGTCGAACAACTCCCCCACTTCAGCGGCGTTCCGGGACGGATGGAGCGGGTGCAGGTGAGTTCGGAGCAGGATATCAGCGTTATTGTAGACTACGCTCACACGCCCGATAGCCTGGAAAATCTGCTCAAAGCGGCGCGGCCTTTTATCCAAGGCCGGTCAATTTGCGTCTTTGGCTGCGGAGGCGATCGCGATCGCACCAAGCGCCCCCTGATGGGGAAAATTGCCGCCGAACTGGCCGATGTCGCCGTTGTCACCTCCGACAACCCGCGCACGGAAGACCCCCAGCAGATCTTAGAAGATGTTGTCGCGGGCATTCCCGAAACAGTGGAACCCCTCGTCATCGGAGATCGCGCAGCCGCCATTCGTACCGCTATCTGCGACGCGCAACCCGGAGACGGGGTTTTAATTGCCGGTAAAGGTCACGAAGACTATCAAATTTTGGGGACGGAGAAAATCCACTTTGACGATCGCGAGCAAGCCAGAGAAGCACTGCAAATGAGAATGAACGCTTTGCAAGGATAGCTCGTCCAGGAATAAACTTTTGTCAGCTTCGTTCTTAAGACTTAACAAATTGAGTTTTAATAAAAAAGGGTGAGTTTTTTCCGTTCAAAGTACTGCCATTCCTAGACTCGCGCCCCCTTGAGAATAAATCATGATCGCACGAGAAATTGAAATTGCCTCTACCGATGGCGGCACATTTTCCGCTTATCTCGCTCAACCCAGTGCTGACCCAGTTTCTGGTATTGTCGTTATCCAAGAAGTTTTTGGGGTCAATGAATTTATGCGAGGGGTTGCCGATGAATGCACTCGATTTGGGTATGTTGCCATTGTCCCCGACCTGTTTTGGCGACAAGAACCCGGCGTGCAACTGAGCGATCGCGTCGAGGCCGAACTCAGTCGCGCATTTGAGCTGTACGACGGCTTTGATGAAGACAAAGGGGTAGAAGACTTAACTGCTACTTTGAATGCACTCAGATCGCTCTCAGGTTGCAATGGCAAGGTGGGAACCGTCGGATTCTGTCTGGGAGGAAAACTCGCCTATTTGATGGCAACTCGTTCCGATGCTGACTGCAATGTGGGTTATTACGGCGTTGAAATTGAAAGAAATCTCGATGAAGCCAATCGCATCCACCACCCCCTGATGCTGCACATTGCCGAAGAAGATCGCTTTGTTTCTAAGGCGGCCCAAGCGGAGATCAAAGCAGGAGTCCAAGGGAATCCTTGGGTAACAATCCACTCCTACCCCGGCGCAAACCACGCTTTTGCACGCGCGTCGGGACATCTCGCCTCTGCGGAAGCAGCAACCAAGGCCTTTGGGCGAACGACGAATTTCCTTCAGCAAAATCTGGCTTAAACCGCAGCCGCCAAGCAAGCGGATGTGGGGAACAACGATTGAAGAGGTTTTAAGATGAGCGAGCGATCGAGAGAAGAACTAATGGCAGAAGTCGAGTCTCTGCGTGATGAAGTCACAAGACTCAAAACTGTCCAAATCGCGTTTGAGGCCCAAGACGAACTCGTTCGAGCGCTTGTTTCCATGGGTCAAGCAGCAACAGGACGGCTGATGCTTCGCTCCATGCTCTTGCAAACCGTGAAAATCATGAGCAAGCTCACCCAAGCGGAAGAATGCAGCCTCTTTCTCCTTCATCCGAACGGCGTAGTCAGCGAAAGTATCCTCGCTCGCGGCGCGACAATCCGAGAGGACAAAAAAAGCTTAATCGGTCAGGTGTTAGACAAAGGTTTAGCTGGATGGGTGATTCGCAATCGACAAATTGGCTTGATTGACGACACGATGGAAGACGAGCGCTGGTTAACCCTTCCCAACCAACCCTACACGGTTCGCTCTGCCCTTTGTCTCCCTATCCTCAGAGGTAAGATTTTACTCGGCATTCTCACCCTCACCCATCCCGAACCGAGAAAATTTACCCCAGAAATTACTCGCGTCATGCAAATGACGGCCACGCAAATGGCGCTGGCCCTTGATAATGCTAGGCTCTACATGATGGAGCATCAGCCGACAGACACTGTCCCTCTCCCTCAAACTCCCACCCCATCAAAACCCGAAAAGCTCTCTCGACTTGGCATTTACATCCTGGACGATCGCGGCAAATTTATTTACGCGAACCCCCGCTTGGCCGAGATTTTTGACTATGACTTTGCCGATTTTGCCTCTCTAGACTCTGTTTTAGCGCTGGTGAATCCGAGCGATCGCGATTTTCTCGCCGAACAAATGAATCACTGTCTCAACGGTCACGCACCCCGTCTGGCCTGCAAGTTTAAAGGACAGCAAAAACAAGGCAGTTCTATCGAGATCGAAATTGATGGCACGAGGACGAAATTTTACGGGAAGTATTCTCTCATCGGCACGCTTCGCTCTGTTTGAATTCACGTCTAATGCGAACAACCCTCGCCCTAGCTAGGGCGAGGGAGTAGGGAGTGGGGAGTAGGGAATAGGGGGACAAGGAAAATTGGGGAATTTGGGAGAAAGTCGTCACTCAAAACCCTGAAAAGGGCAGGGAAACCCAGCCCCTACTCTGAACCCCGAACTCCCCAGAAACTAGCGTTGTCGAGCAAACCATTGTTGCAACATCTCGCGACACTCCCGTTCTCGAATCCCGGCGAGGACGGACAAGCGGTGGTTGGAACTAGGACCGTCGGGGAGATTAGCAACAGTACGAATTGAGCCAGTTTTCGGGTCGCTGGCCCCATAAACCAACAAACCTAAGCGGGCGTGAATAATGGCTCCCGCACACATCGGACAGGGTTCGAGAGTGACGTAGAGGGTACAGTCGTTTAGGTGCCAAGTTTGTAGGGTTTGGCTGGCGGCCCGCAGAGCCAGAATTTCGGCGTGGGCGGTGGGGTCGCGATCGTGCTCTTTCCGGTTGGCTGCTTCGCCGACGGCGCGACCTCGACGATCGACAACAACTGCGCCCACTGGCACTTCTCCCGCTTGTCCTGCTGCTTTGGCCAGTGCGAGCGATCGCCCCATCCACTGTCGGTGAATTTGATAGGACTGGGCATCGAGTTCGACCGGGCGACTGCGCTTAGCCATTAGGAAAAGGGAATAAAAGTTTTGGCTTCAACGTTCGTAATTAAACGTAATTCTGAATTCCGCACTCTGTCGTTTGCTTTTCCGAAGGAGTACCCAAAATCTTCAACTCTGAAAGCCGATCGTTGAATGCTGACTTCAAAAGTCAGTCTTCTCGATTTGTCCGCGAATTTCGTTGAGATCGATATAGCGATCGGTGGCGTTTCGCAGTTCTCTGGCGATCATTCCTTCTGTAGAAACGACCGTAATATGAGTATTTTTCGAGCGCAATAGTTCAATGGCTCTTTCAAAATCGCCATCGCCGCTAAAGAGAACCACGCGATCGTATTGATCGCAGGTATTAAACATATCAACAACAATTTCAATATCTAAGTTTGCCTTTTGGGAATAGCGACCGGAATTGTCGTCGTAATACTCTTTAAGAATTTTTGTCCGGACAGTATAACCCAGACTGATCAGCGCATCTCGAAATCCTCTTTGATCTTGCGGATCTTTCAATCCCGTGTACCAAAAAGCATTGACTAGAGAAATATTGGGTTCGCTTTTGAAGTATTCTAAAACTCGTCTGGGATCGAAAAACCAACCATTTTTTTGTTGTGCATAGAACATATTATTTCCGTCTACAAAGACAGAAAGACGATTCTGAGCGAAACGCATAATAACTTAAGACCTAAAAATTTTAGAAACTAACGTATAACCTAGTATTTTAGCAACTCGTTACTTTGGTCGATTCCTATTGTTAGGAGATTCGGTAAATATACCCAATTTAAACTTGGTAAGCGAACGTCCGGGGAATAAATTTGGAGCGATCGCATCATAACTACTATAGTCAACTCTACCTTTAAAGCGAATTTTTTCTGCAAAGGAGCAGCGACGGGGGCTGTGACACCCCAACAGGCGACACAAGCTGGGGAACGAAGTAAAAGTAGTCGCGGTCTTGTCAAGAAAATGCAGTAATTATTAACAATACGAAGGACGGTTTGTCATGCGCTTTTCTGCGATCGCTCTGTTGACCATAGCCGCAATCCCTGCCATTCAGCCCGCACAAGCGGCTCCTGAAGCGGGTTCCCCCGACAGCTCCCAAAACTACGCGATTCCAGCTCTCCCGGCTCCTACAACTCCTTCAGCCGAAACCACCGCCGTTCCGGAAACCGCGATCGCGCCCGAATTTTCCAGCCCTATTGCCGCCCGTTCCGATCTGGTGGTTCCAGCAACCAGCGTGCGAGTCGTCGGCGCTTCCGAGGCGTTAGAGACCATTATTTTCAGCACAATTCGCACCCAAATTGGCGGAGACACCAGCCCCCAGCAACTCCAGCAAGATGTGGAAGCCATTTTGCGGACGGGACTGTTCGCTTCGGCCCGAGTGGCAAGCGTTGAAAATCCGAATGGATTAGACGTAACCTACGAGGTCGAACCTGTAGTGCTGCGATCGCTCCAACTCGTTAACGCCACTGCTCTGACTCCCGCTGCGGCCAACCAAATTTTCGCTCCCCAACTTGGCCGGCCCATCGATCCAGCCGCCATTCAACAAGGCATCGAGCAGGTGAATGATTGGTACAAAGAAAACGGTTATATTCTCGCCAGCGTTGCCGACGCTCGACCCTCTCAGAATGGGGTTTTGCGCCTGGAAGTCAAGGAAGGGGTTGTGGGAAACGTCAACTTCCGTTTCCTCGACAAGCAAGGACAACTGACCGATGGACGCACCAACGAAGGGTATATCCGCGAAGCGATCGCGCTCAAACCCGGTCAAGTCTTCCGCGTCGAAACCGCCCAACAAGATCTCCGCAGCCTCTACCAGTTGGGACTGTTCCAGAGAGCCGATATCGACCTCCAGGACAGCGACGGCAAGGTGGATGTGACCTATGAACTGAGCGAACTACCCTCGCGCGGATTTGATGCGGGTGGGGGCTACAGCGAGAACAGCGGTCTGTTTGGTTCCATTCGCTATAACGACCAGAATGTGGGTGGGATCAACCACCAGCTTGGCCTGAACTTGCAGGTGGGAACGAGAGATCTCCAGTTTGATGCGAACTACGGTAGAGCGTATCGTGCCACCCATCCCGATCGCGTTGGCTATAACGTCAATGCCTTCCGCGATCGCCGCGACGCTCAAACCTTCAACGACATCACCTTAGCTGATGGCAGCCAGCCGAAAGAAAGTCGCTTTGGCGGCGGCGTTACCCTAACCCAACCCTCTGGCGAGTGGACAACTTCTGTTGGGGCAAACTACACCCGCAGCAGCATTCGAGACGGCGGCGGCGCACTCTCGCCGACGGATACCCAGGGCAATCAACTCTCGTTTAGCGATACGGGGGTTGACGACCTGGTAACTCTCGAGGCAAGCGTCAGCCGCGATCGCCGCGACAACCCAATCAATCCCACCTCCGGGTCAATTGTGCGCTTCAGCACCGAACAATCGGTTCCCATTGGCAGCGGTAACATTCTCATGAACCGTATCACCGCTAACTACTCCAACTACACCCCCGTTCGCCTCTTTGGACAAGATAGTCCGGAGGTCCTGGCCTTCAACGTCCAAGGCGGCACGACCATCGGCAATCTTCCCCCCTATCAAGCCTTTAATTTGGGCGGGTTGAATACAGTGCGAGGGTATGAAAATGGGGGCGTGGCCAGCGGCCGCAGCTACTTCCTCGCCTCCGCCGAATACCGCGTTCCCATCTTTGACTCCCCCGTCAGCGGCGTTCTCTTTGCCGACTTTGCCACCGATTTAGGGTCGGGAAGCACCGTTCCAGGGGAACCGGGAACTGTTCAGGGCAAACCGGGGACGGGTTTCGGCTATGGAACGGGCGTGCGGGTTAACTCCCCCCTCGGCGTAATTCGTGCCGACCTCGGCCTCAACGATCGCGGTGAAAGTCGGGTACATTTTGGCATTGGACAGCGATTTTAGCCCTTTCGCTTACTCCGACTCAATGCCTAAAGAAACGCGATCGCCCCCCACTTGACGCATTTGAGCTAGCAGTTGAATCACCTGCTCGTAATTTGCGTCGGGGTCCGCCACAAGGAGAACCGAACCGCGATCGCTCTGCTGGAGATAGGTTTGGATCTCGACCCACAGTTGTCCGCGATCGCCGATCGCGACTTCCCCCAGTAGGATTTGTCCGTCTGGTTTCAAGGTGACGATTAGAGAATCTTGCAGATCGGAAGTTGGCTTAACCTCCACCTCGTCGCTGCTGGGAAGCCGAACTTCAACCCCCTCCGGTTCGCTGGTCAGGGTCATCGACACCAGGACAAAAAATGCCAGCACCGCCATCATCACATTGAGCATGGGAATCAGGTCGATGGTGGGGATTTGGGAGTTGGGTTGCTGCGACTTGAAACGCATGGTTTTAAGCTGTTCGTCATTTAAACGGTGAGAGCAATATTGAAGAAGAGGGTGTGGGGTCTGGGGTGTCGAGTGTAGAGCATCCCAATTAAAAGGTGCTTGAGCTTACTGTTTTTGAATAGCTAAAGAAACTCGCCGGCCGCCAATGGCTCCCATCTTCTTCAAGAGTTGCAAAATTTGCTCGTAGGGTAACTCTCGGTCTGCTTTGAGAATTACCTGTCCTTGGGGATTTTTCGCAAGATACGCCTGCATTGTCTCTGCCAATTCTTCCTCGCTAACGGTTCGATTGGCAATGACGATTTCTCCTTGCTGATTGAGTCCAATTTCTAAGGGGTCGATCGCTTCTTGCTGCACCCCTCCTCCCGCACCAGGAAGCTCGATGTTACTCAATCTCTCCCCTGTCAGCATCATTGAGGTGATGATGAAAAAGGTGAGGACTGACATCAAGACATCCAGCATGGGAACGAGGTTGACTTGGGGAGTTGAGGAGAGATTTTGCCGCTGTTTGAAGTTCATATAGCAATCCCAGATGATTTGTGAAGAATCAAAACCTCTTCCCCTTTCCCCTAACCCCAACCGAAGGTTCGCACAGAATTCAGAATTTTATGAAAGGATGAAGGATGAATAAATTTTCCAATTCCCGAACTCCCCACTCTTCCTTGTCCCTCGACTCCCGACTCCCTATTCCCTTCCCCCAGCAAGGATTTCAGGGTTAGATGTGAATTGATAAATGTTCAATGCTCAATGTTCAATGGTGAATGCTCAATGTTGTCAGGAGGAATTGAAGGCGATCGCGAGTTTTGTTGGGAGCGATCGCGCGAAGGTTCGTACCAAACTTGACGATAGATTAGCTCCAACTCGCTTCCCACCTCAGAAAAGTAGTCTACTTGTCGAGCCTGTAAGGTCACTAACACTCGAAAGATGAGCAGAGCGAGAATTGCCACCATCATTCCCGCTGCTGTGGTAATCAACGCTTCGCCAATACCAGCGGCGGCCTTCGAGGCCTCAACGGTTGTACCGCCACCGCCAATGTCGAGGTTATTAAAAGTCGCAATCAACCCCGTGACCGTCCCTAACAGTCCCAGTAACGGCGCAACCGCCACAACGGTTTCGAGAAATTTGTCGCCTTTTCGCATCTGGACAAACTCTTTGTCTCCGGCCGCTTCCATCGCCAAGCGGAAGGTTTCTGGGGTTGGTTGTTTCAGTCGAAGGGGGGCCAGCAGAAAGCGGCCGATCGGCAAAAAACGAGCGTGCTGTGCAATCTTCTCGGCCGCTTGAAGGTCATTACCAGCAGCATCCAGAACGTCTCGAACGATGCGATCTTCTTGGCTGAGCAGTCGCACCCAAAACCAGGTTCGCTCTAGCGCAGCACTCAGCGTGAAAATCGACAAACCCAATAAAGGCCACATGACCGGGCCGCCATCTAAAAATAAGTCGTAGAAACGAGTCATGCGATCGCGCTATAAAGAGAAGAATTTCGCCAACACCATACTTAATGGTTTCATGCCGTCGTTAAGAACGCATTAAAACTTAACAGATTGCCAGCGAGCAAAATTCAGACCCTCCAGCAGACTCTTCTCAATCTGGCTATAATCTTCTCTGACTGGTGGGGAGGGAAGAAGTTGCCTTATGTGTGGAATTTGCGGTGTTATTTATGGCGATCGCGATCGCCCGGTCGATGCCGGGATGCTCGATATTATGACCGCCAGTATTGCCCATCGCGGCCCGGACTGGCAAGGGACATATCTCAAAGATAATGTTGGCCTGGGATCTCGCCGTCTCTCCATTATCGACCTCAATGGCGGCCGGCAACCGATTCACAACGAAGACAAAACCGTGTGGGTGGTTTTCAATGGCGAACTCTACAACTACCGCGAACTCACCCATTCCCTCACCCGGCGAGGCCACAAATTCTATACCGCCACCGACACCGAAGTTCTGGTTCACGCCTACGAAGAATTTGGCGACGAGTTTCTCGAATATCTCAACGGGATGTTTGCTTTGGCCCTGTGGGACAGTCGCCAGCAGCGGTTAATTGTCGCCCGCGATCGCATGGGGATCAAACCCCTCTACTATACTCGCCACGACAGCGCCCTCATTTTCGGTTCCGAACTCAAATCCCTCCTCACCTACCCCGGCCTCCCTCGCAGCGTCGATCTGGTCGCCCTCAACGAGTACCTCAGTTTCGAGTACATTCCCACCCCTCGCACCATCTTCCAAGGGATCTCCAAACTCCCCCCCGGCCACGCCCTCAGCTTTTACGAAGGCACTTTGAAAATCTGGCAATATTGGGATGTTAACCTGGGGCGCAGCGAAAATATCCAACCCAAGCGCATTCAAGAGTACGAAAGCGAACTGCTAGAAGTTCTCAGAAACGCCATTCGCAAAGAAATGGTTAGCGATGTTCCCGTCGGCGTACTGCTCAGCGGCGGCCTCGACTCCAGTGCGGTGGCGGCCCTAATGTCGGAAGCAACGCCGGGAAATGTGAAAAGCTTTTCCATCCGCTTCGACGATCCCTCCTTCGACGAGTCAAATTATGCTCGTCTGGTGGCCCGCCACTTACAAACCGAACATTACGAACTCACCTTAACTCCTAAATTGACGCTAGAGTTGGTTCCTCAACTGGCGAAGTTTCTCGACGAACCTCTGGGAGACTCTTCCATTATTCCCACTTTCCTCCTATCCCAGTTCGCCCGCCACCACGTTAAAGTGGCCTTGGGTGGCGATGGAGGAGATGAGTTATTTGCTGGCTATTCAACGCTTCAGGCCCATCGGTTGGTGGAATATTACGAGTGGTTATTGCCGGGGTTTGTCCGCCATCGTCTCATTCCTTGGGTGGTCGATCGCCTACCCGTTTCGTTTGATAACATCAGCTTGGACTTCAAGCTGCGCCGCTTCATCGCCGGTCGGGGAATTCCGATCGTCATGCGCCACCACCAGTGGTTGGGGTCGTTTACGGCGGCCCAGAAGCAAGAATTGCTGCAACCCTGGACGCAGTTACAAGAAAAAGATACCTACCAAGTTGCCTTCGAGCATCAGCGCAATTCTCAGGCCAAAGAAGCGCTCAATCAACTCCTTTATTGCGATTTAAAACTGTATTTAGAAGGGGATATTTTACCGAAGGTGGATCGCGCGAGTATGGCGAACTCGTTGGAAGTGCGCGTCCCGCTGCTCAATCATACGTTGGTGGAGTATGCGGCCCAACTCCCCCACAGCTTGAAACTTCGGGGTTTGACGACGAAATACCTTCTGCGCCGGACGATGCGCGATCGCTTACCCCCTGAAATTCTCAGGCGCGGGAAAAAGGGGTTTAATATGCCCGTTGCGAAATGGTTAACCGGGCCGCTGCGCCCTCTTCTGCAAGAGATGCTCTCGCCCGAACGATTGCAACGCGAAGGCTTTTTCAACCCCAGTTACGTGCAACAATTATTGCACCAACACCTGAGCGGACGGCAAGATTGTCGCAAGCTCCTGTGGACTCTCTTAGTGTTTGAGTTGTGGTACGAACATTGGGGAGAACGATTCCGCGATCGCTAAAACAGGCGGCGCATCTCGCAGCCTCTGGGCCTGCAACTTTGGAATTTTTTACCTCGCGTCTGCTAAAAAACGCTATATACTGGGGCAAAATACCGTTAAAGCGATACGAAGCGGGGCAATGGGCGGCAAAATCAGACATCAACTCACTAAGGTCTATCAGTCGTACCGCATCACCTAAATTTCCTTGTTAATATTCGGAGTCTTAGATAATCGTGAACCTGACTGAAAACTTAAATGTCAAAAATCTTCGCGGCGAACTCTCGCAGGTTCGGGAGGAGTTGCAACTTCGAGAACAGCTCGTTCAACAACTGTCTCAAGAACTCTTTCGGTTGGTGAAGGGAAATGCGAATTTTATGCCCCAACCGGAGGTGTCGGAACGCCATCAGTCGGAAATGCGCCTGTTGCGCGAACAGCTTCAGGAAGTGGAGCAGCAGGTGAAGTTTTATCAAGAGCAGATTTCCACGCGCGACACGGAAATCTATCAGTTGCGACAGTCGGTACAGGAACTGACCGATCGCAGCCGGATGCTGGAGCAAGCAGTTCAGGAAATGCCCCAAATTTATCGCCGCAAGTTTGCCGAGCGCATGGCTCCGGTGAAGGAAAAAATCGAGCAGATCCAGCGCGAAAATCGCCAACTGCACGCGGAATTGCAGAGCGTGAGCTATCGCTTGGCGGTGAAAAATCGCCGCACGAATACGAAGGTCGATCTGCCGGCGTTTGCTCGCCCGCTTTCGGGCCCCATCCCCAGTTTTGGCACGGTTTAGGGGGAATGCCGACCGTTCTCATTATTGTCGATTCTCCCGCGCGAAAGACGAGCAAACAGGTAACCGCTCTCAAGCAAGCGATCGCGTCCCAAGCACGAGACTCTGTCGTTATGAGTGCGATCGCCACAGAAGATTTGGCGACGGATTTTATGCCCCTGGGGAAGTGGGGACAGCCCACGATCTACTGCCCCCTGACCCTCGATCTGCCAGACAATTTTACGTTCCCAGGAGACCAGATCTACCGCGCTTGTCGCCAGGTTGAGGAAACTCGCACTTGGGCGGCCCAACAGTTTAGATTTCAAGAGGGTGAAGGGAATTATTGGTTGCCCGCGATCGCGACGGAAGCAGGGATATTGTACGGGAAAATTATTGGCCGCGATCGCTCGACCCAAACCTACCAGCAACCGATCTCCCTCCCAATCGAGCAATATCAATCCCTCTGTCACTTGACCGAACGGCTTATGGACTGGCTAGAAGCGCCACCAGCCGTTTATTTGTTGAAATTTGGACTGGAGAGTCAAAAGATTGTGTTTGACAGCTTGCAGCCTTTTCCTGGAGAGAGCGCGATCGCGAGCGTTGGCGTGCAACAGCCCGATCTCTTTGCCTGTCACTGGCTCTGTCTCACCGGCCAGCCGATTCCCAAATTAGAGTATCTGGGAACCGACTGACCTCACGAAGTTTAAGATTCAACCAGAATCTTTGCGGCCGCTGCAACGCCCGCGCCGAGGGAGATATTTTCTGCACCCAAATCGTGCAAGGTGGCTTCGAGAGACGCGATCGCCGTCAGAACATCGCGATCGCTGACATAACCCAAGTGACCGATGCGAAAGATCTTGCCCTTGAGGTGGTTTTGTCCGCCCGCGAGAGAGATTTCAAAGCGCTTTTTCATCACCGACCGGATTTGCTCGGCTTCAACTCCTTCCGGCGCAACCGCCGTTACCGCCGTACTCGCCCGATCGTCGGGAGCCAGAAGCTTAAGTCCCAGCGCCTTCACCGCCGCGCGAGTGGCATTACTCAGACGTTGATGGCGCGCAAAAATATTCTCCAACCCCTCTGCTTTCATCATTTTCAGCGCTGCTTGCAGGGCAAAAACAAGGTTAACTGGGGGGGTAAAGGGAGTGCTATTTTTAGCCGTGGCTTTGCGATATTTTCCGAGGTCAAGATAGTAGCGGGGAAGTGTTGCTGTTTCGTAGGCTTCCCAAGCTTTCGGCCCGACGGCGACAAATCCCAACCCTGGCGGAATCATGTATCCCTTCTGAGAACCCGACGCAACCACGTCCAACCCCCACGCATCGATGGGAACGCTGTAAGCGCCCAAACTCGTGACTGCATCGACGATAATCAGCGCCTTCCCGTGAGCTTTGACGTGTTTATTAATGGTTTCTAGGTCATTGAGAACCCCCGTTGAAGTTTCGGAGTGAGTGAGAATGACCGCCTTAATTGTCTTCTCTGTATCGGCTTCGAGTTTAGCGCGAAACGCTTCTGGGTCGAGGGGCTGGCCCCATTCTGCTGTAATTTTCTCAACTTGCAAGCCGTAGGCGGCGGAGATTTCGGCCCAGCGATCGCCAAACTTGCCATTACACCCAGCTAAAACGCGATCGCCCGGACTTAAGAAATTGATAATTCCCGCTTCCATTGCCCCCGTGCCGCTTGCTGCCACCATTTGGACGTTATGCTCGGTTTGGTGCAGCCACTTGAGGTTTTCGGTCACCTCAGCCTGTATCTCGCCGTAGGCGGGACTGCGGTGACCAATGGGATGTTGAGCCATTGCCAGCAAAACCGGCTCTGGAACGGGAGTCGGGCCGGGGATCGCCAACATCGGTTTGTTAATTGTCATTGATTCTGAATTTCCTTTGTGCGGTGTGCGTCAAGAACCTGAGTTCGATAATAATATTTCTGCGCGCTGGCATCCTTCAAGCAAAACATTCAGAGTTACGTCTGATGCAAACAACTTGAAACTCTTGCTAGAAGGAGAGTCGGGTTCAGTAATCACTCATCAGTTGAGGAAACGGGGGAATTGGGGAGAAATTCATCACTCAAAACCCTGAACTCTGAACTCTGAAGAGGGCAGGGAAACCCAGCCCCTACTCTGAACTCTGAACTCCGCGTAGCGGTACTAGGGCAGTTTGGGCGGAATAACAACTTCGCTGGGTAAAGTTTTGGCTTCAACCCCCAAGCTGTTGAGGGACCAGCGGTGTTCGTAAGCAACATTAAGATGCTGACAAGCGTTCTCTAGGTGCTTCTGCTGAGCGAGGGCTTTGCGAAGGGTAACAATCAATTGCTGGACTTGCTCTCTTAAAATCGGGTTGCTCTCAGCGGCGGCCAAGGTTTGGCGCTCTAAAAGCTGAAGAAGCAGCTCGTAGTGAATTTGGGAAGGAAGGGGAAGTTGCTCCATGAAATCTGGCGAAAAAGAGGAGTACAGCAAGCGATCGCAATGAGAGTCTGGTGTCGAAAACAAAAAATGTCAGGAATTACAAGCCGTACAACCGCTCGATCGCGTTGCCAGGGTCGGGTTGTGTGACCAGAGACTCGCCAACTAACACTGCTTGAGCGCCCGCAGCTCGAACGCTTTGCAGATCGGCCGTTGAGTGCAATCCCGATTCGCTAACGATGGCAATTTGCTGCTGTTGCAGTTGTTCGCGTCGCAGGTCGAGGAGCTGACAAGTGGTTTCCAGATCGACCGAGAAGTTTTCTAGGTTGCGATTGTTTATACCTACTAGGGTAACCCCTTCAAGGGCTAAGATGCGATCTAGCTCTTCGAGACTGTGAACTTCGACCAGAGGGGTCATGTTGAGGGCGCGAGCGATCTTGATAAAGTACCCTAAATCGCGATCGCTCAGAATTGCAGCAATTAGCAAAATTGCGTCAGCCCCGTGCAACCGAGCGGTGTAGATTTGGTAGGGGTAAATGATGAACTCCTTGCAGAGTAAGGGCAAATTAACCGCCGAGCGCACGAGGGCAAGGTTGTCAAAACTGCCTTGAAAGAATTTGCGATCGGTGAGGACGGAAATGCAACTCGCCCCCGCTCGTTCGTAAGCTTGCGCGATCGCCACCGGATCGAAGTCTTCTCGAATGATGCCTTTGCTGGGAGAGGCTTTCTTCACCTCTGCAATTAAGGCGGGTTGGCGAGGGGCGGAGCGCAACGCCCCCAGGAAATCGCGGGCGGGCGGCGTATTTTGCACCTGCTTTTTCAACTCCAACAAAGAGACGCGATCGCGCATCTGCTCGACTTCTTTCTCTTTGTGCCAAACAATCTTCTCTAAAATATTACGCGGTTCGGCATCGGGCATTTTGACCTGATAGCTCAGGATATCTACGTTTACGGCAGGATTCGGCGGTCGTCTTCGGATTTGCATCGGAACTTTTCAGTTAACAGTCATCAGTTATTCAGTGCCTGACAGCAAGGGAATAGGGAATAGGCAAAAGGCAATAGGGAAAGACCCGGAGCAATTTATAACGCATAACTTATAACCTTGAACTTTATTCATCCTTCTGCCTTCATCCTTTCCTACCTCTGAACTCTACACGACTTGAGCGCGCTTATACGCCTCATCAATCACTTCTGAGAGGGTGGGGTGGGTATGGACGTTGAAGGCGAGATTTTGGATGCTTTGCCGCTGCGCGATCGCGTTTGCGGCTTCCTGGATCAGATCGGAAGCGTGGATGCCAATAATGTGCATTCCCAACAATTCACCCGTATCTTTGCGATAGATGGCCTTGGCCATTCCATCGGTTTCGCCCTCTGCGAGCGCCTTAGAGTTGCCTTTGAAGTAGGATTTGACCGTTGCCACCTCAAACCCCTCTTCCTTGCCTAAGTCTCGCGCAGCGGGTTCCGTCAGCCCCACGTAGCTGATTTCGGGGTGGGTAAAAGCGGCAGCGGGAATACTGCGGTAGTCGATTTCCTTGTCTCGACCGCACATATTCTCCACCGCAACAACACCTTGGGCCGAAGCGGCGTGGGCCAGCATCATTTTCCCGGTTGCATCGCCAATCGCCCAGAGGTTAGGAACGGGTTCGCCGCCGAGGAGGACTTGCATCTTATCATTCACGTCAATGAAACCTCGGCGATCGGTTTCGATCCCCACAGACTCCAAGCCAATATCTTTGGTGTAGGGAATGCGTCCTGTGGCAACCAAGCAAGCATCGACTTCCAAAATATCGACCATTTCCTTGGTCTTTGCATCCGCTAACTCAATAACGACGGGGTAGCCAGGGGTGACTTTCTTCGCCAGCGTCCCGCTATAGGTTTCCAGATCGCGCGGTTTAATTAAAATGCGCTCGGCAATTTTCGCGATTTCAGGATCGAAACCGGGCATCAGAACATCAAGGGCTTCAATCATCGTAATTTCCGACCCTAGTGCCGAGTAAATGTCGGAAAATTCCAAACCGATATAGCCGCTACCGACAATGGCAACCCAGTCGGGGATCGATTCTAATTTCAGCGCATCGTCGCTGGTGAAGACGGTTTTGCCATCGATCTCAATTCCTGGCGGCACAAAGGGAATAGAACCCGTGGAGAGGATAATCTCGCGGGCGGTAATGGTTCTCTCGCCGCTGTCCGTTGCGATCGCGATTTTTTGCCGTCCGGCCAGTCTTCCCCAACCGCGAATTGTCTCCACCCCAATGCGCTTGAGACTGTTGGTGAGGTCGCCGCGAATCTTGGTGACGAGGTTCTCCGCGTGGTCGGCGATCGCCTGTCGCTCAAAGGCCACGCCGCCAACTTCCAATCCCATTGCTTTGAGGTGGTGGGTATTTCTCAACTCCCGAACCCGTCCCGATGCTGCCAATAGTGCTTTCGAGGGAATGCAGCCGCGATTGACGCAAGTTCCCCCCATTTCTGCGGCCTCGACGATTGCCGTTCGCAGTCCGCATTTCGCCGCGTGCAACGCCGCACCGTGTCCCCCAACGCCGGCGCCAACAATTGCCAAATCGTAATCAAAACTCATTTGTTAGTGTGTTTAGTGGTTGTCTTGTCAAGTTGTCCGTTCAAACAATGACTTAATATGCCATTATCTCAAGTTTTCGGAAGGAATCTCCATTCATGCGATCGCGAATGCGGGAAACATCGCCGAAAAAAGTTGGAGAATCATCTCGGTTTTTGAGCGATCGGCACTGAAGAGGGTGCTAGGGCCGCTCTGCGAAATTTAAGGCTTCGCATTTTGAAGGGAATCTCAATTTTCGCTCGCATCGGCCAGAAGGCAATGTGTTTAAAAAACGAAATCTATGGATAAGAAGCGTGCGGACTCGCGACGCTCTGCTGCGCGGGCGTTCCAAAAGTCCCTAGAAGACTTACAAAGTTTGTTACAGTCTCCAGAATCGGAGGCTGAGGATGCACCAGAACAGTCGCTTCCCGAACCTCCAGTCGTCGATGACGAGGAGGGGGTATGGGAGGAGGCGGGGGAGGATTTGGAAGAATATTTTCAAAACCAAGATGAAGTTTGACGACAATTTACCGAGCAGACCAGCGCTTTTTCCAGCGGGTCGTGGGTTCGAGGGGGCTAACTTGTTGCTGTTGGCGGCGTTGCTGTAGGATTCCAGCGGCAGACGCGCACAACTGGGGATCGCGGTAGGGAACGGCGGCACGGGTGGCGAGGGCTTCTTGTTCCTTTGGGGAGAGAGGCGGAAGATTTTCTGGGCTGAAACTGGCGAGAGTCCCGGGCGATCGCCGGCCAACTGCGCCAGTGGAACCCAGGTACAGTCCCGCTAATTGCAACCCCGCCCTCACCGCCGCCGCAGAAGAGTAGGTCGCGAGTCTGCCGGTGGGTTTCAGACAGCGCGCGATCGCGCTCAAAAAGTCTGCCGTCCAGAGTTGCGGGCATTTGGGCGGAGAAAAAGGGTCGAGAAAAATCGCGTCAGCTTTGAAGTTGCGTTGGTGGAGCTGTTGGATCGTTTGTCGCGCATCTCCTAGTAAAAGTTGCGCTTGCAAGCGCTCGGTTTGCACGGTTTGCTGTTGGGCTAAGGTTTTCAAGACCTGGGGAATGGGTTGAGGCCAGGGGTCGAGGAGGTGTTGCGAGATCGCCTCAAGCGGCACGACGCGATCGCGCTCCAACCCAATTAACTCGACCCGAACGCGATCGTTAATTTCCCAAGTCGCAGCTAATGTAGCGGCACTGTTATAACCGAGGCCGTAGCAAATATCTAAAATCGCAAGCGCCTCTTGTTGGGCAGCTTTCTCGGCAATTCGGCAAGGTTTGACAAATTTGAGTTCGGCTTCCTGCTTCGCGCCGTAGTGGGAATGAAATAATTCTTCAAACTCCCCAGAAAAGAAAGTCAGCGAACCGTCAGCCGTTGGTTGGAGAGCGAACGTTTGGCATTCCGATCGGAAATCCACTTTATGTATTTTTTGTACTCTCCATAGAGTCTTTAAGTCCTAACGCGATTGTAAATCAAGTTGCGAGACTCGACCCAAGAGCGCTCCAATTAACTTTGCTGAAAATCTGACCCTTTCCTGGTAGTGGTCTATCAAGAAAGAAGTTTACATCTAAAAAAATTGATATATAAGGCTTTCAGCCCTTTTTGGGGTCATTTTTTGTCAAAGTCCCATAGCCCCTCCGGCTCCGAGGGTTGGGAATGGTAAAATCGAAACTCCGAAATCTAAACGCTAAAGTTGAATGACCTCGATTTCCGATCGCTTCCAAACCCTTAGAGCGAGTTCTCAATGCGCTCTCATTCCCTTCATTACCGCTGGCGACCCCGATCTCGAAACAACTGCCAAAGCGCTGCAAATTTTGGATCGTGCGGGAGCCGATCTGATTGAATTAGGCGTTCCCTATTCCGATCCCCTGGCCGACGGCCCCACCATTCACGCCGCCGCAACGAGGGCATTGCAACGCGGCGTGAAACTGGAAGATGTGCTGCAAGTGGTGCGAGAAACGGCAGGAAAACTGCGAGCGCCCATTGTACTATTTACATACTACAACCCCATCTTCTACCGAGGGATTGAAGCATTTCTCAAACAAATCTCCGAGGCGGGAGTCAAGGGGTTAGTGGTTCCCGACTTGCCGCTAGAAGAGGCAGAAACCTTGCTCAAACCGGCTGCAGAGTGGGGAGTTGAGGTCACGCTGTTAGTTGCCCCCACCAGCCCGCAGGAGCGCATTGCCGCGATCTCTCAACAGTCTCAGGGGTTTATCTACCTCGTCAGCGTTACGGGAGTCACGGGTGCGCGATCGCAAGTTGCCAGCCGAGTACAAGAATTGCTGCCCAGACTCCGCAGCGAGACGGACAAACCCATTGGCGTGGGTTTTGGGATTTCTACTCCCGAACAAGCCGCTCAAGTCAAAGCGTGGGGAGCGGATGCCGCGATCGTCGGGAGTGCTTTTGTTCGACGCTTGGCCGCCGGAACGCCAGCGGAAGGGTTGCAAGCCATAGAGGAGTTTTGTCGCAGCCTCAAGCGCGCGATCGCGACCCCATAAACAGTCATCAGTTATCAGTGTGAGAGATACGGATGACAAGGGTGACAAGGAAGAATGGGGAATTGGGGAATTGGGGAGAAATTCATCACTCAAAACTCTGAATTCAGAATTCTGAACCCCGAACTCCAAGTCCCCCCAAACACAACCCTCGTTAAAACTGAAAATTCGTCAGGCCGGACGCAAATTTAATTCTCCGAACCTTCATCCCTCGAAAGTTTCAGAAGTTCTCCCGCGGCTCGCGCATCAACGGGTTTCGAGAACAAATACCCCTGACCCAACTCACAGCCTAATCTCAGCAACGTTTGTTGCTCCACTGTTTTTTCCACCCCTTCGGCGATAATCTCCATCCCCAGATTTTTGGCAAGGGCGATAATGGTTTGTACAATGGCGGACTTTTCGCCCTTCTCTCCCATTTGCGAGACGAAAGAGCGGTCAATTTTTAAGGTATCCAAGGGAAAGCGATGTAAATAATTGAGCGAAGAGTATCCCGTGCCAAAATCATCCATGCACAACTGAATGTCTCTCTCCTTAAGCTGCTGTAGCATTTGGGTCGCGAGGTCGGAATTGTCCATCAAAACGCTTTCGGTAATTTCGAGCTTAATGGCACTCCCCGACACGCCGGTTTGAGAGAGGACGCGATCGATTTGGCGGATCAAATGGCTGTAGGAAAATTGGCGGGCCGAGAGATTGATCGACATTTTTAACGCAGCAAGATCGGGGGACTGCTCTTGCCAAATCCGAAGTTGGCGGCACGCTTCATAAAGCACCCAATGACCGAGCGGAACAATCGCGCCAGTTTCTTCAGCAATGGTAATAAATTGCCCTGGAGGAGTGAGTTGGCCGGGGGGGTGCTGCCAGCGGGCCAAAGCTTCAAAAGCGACAATTTGACCGGTTTTGAGGTTGACGATCGGTTGGTAGTGCAGTTGAAAGCGATCGCGGCGTTGTTTAACGCCAGATCGCGTCACTTCGAGATCCCGAACGGCTTGCCTCAACTCGCTCTCTAACTCCAGTCGGGCGACAATCCGCTCGTGCATTGTTGCATCAAACACTTCCGAACGAGAGCGGCCGCGTTCTTTGGCGTGGTACATCACGAGATCGGCATCGCGCAAGAGTTCCTCCGGACGGCTATAGCCTGTAGAACTCAGGGCAATGCCAATGCTAACCGTGGTGAAAATGGTTTGTCCTTGTAAGCTGAAAGGCGGCTTGAGAGTTTGATGAATTCGATCGGCAATGTCAGTTGCATCTTCGAGTCGATCGGTCTGGTCGAGTAAAATCGCAAATTCGTCGCCGCCGAACCGAGCGACCAAACCGCGATCGCCTAAACACGTTTCCAGTTGATGGGCAATCTTAATCAGCAGCTTGTCCCCCAAGGCGTGTCCGAGACTATCGTTAATGACTTTGAAGCGGTCGAGATCTAAAAAGAGGACGGCAAAACCATAGTTGGAGTTTTGTTGGGTTTCGGCAAAAGCCCATTCGAGTTGATCGATAAAGAAGGCACGGTTGGGCAAACCCGTCAGAACATCGTGGTAAGCATTGTAATGAAGTTTGGCGTTGACCGCTTGTAATTCAGCCGTGCGTTCTTCGACGCGACGCTCTAACTGAGCGTTGAACTCGGCCAATTTCCTCTCCGCTCGAAAGCGGGCGATCGCGCCGCCAATAATCCCCGCCGCCACTTGCAAAATGGACTTCTCGCTTTCCGTCCAATGGCGATCGCGCTGGCAGTCATCAAACTCCAGAAATCCCCACCAAGACTCTTCAATTTCAATGGGAATGACTAATAGCGAGCGGATGTGGCGAGCTTCGAGCCATTCTCGTTCCGGAGAGGAGAATTCGCGGGTGCAGTGACTCAATAGTTTGTGGCGGGAGAGAACGTCGTGCCACTTGGGAAAGCCGGACTGATAGGGAATATTGTAGAGATCGGGGTTGTCGAGGTCGGAGGGCATATTCTCAGCCGTCCACTCCCAACGAGCACTTTTGAGCGGGGTGTGGGTGACGGGATCGAGGTGTTTTTCGTAGACATAGAGCCGATCGGCCTCAGCAGCAGCCCCCAAAGCAGCAAGCGCTTGCCCCATCGCGGTATCGCAGTCCTCAGCCGTGAGCAGGTAAGTGGTCGCTTGGGCAATGCCAGCGAGGAGGCGATCGCGCTGTCGCAGTTCGAGTTCCACCACCTCTAACTGCATAACATCGGCAATATCTTTCTCATGCACCAAAATCATGGGCGTTTGCGCGACCGGATCGCGAACTCGCTCCACATCAATTTGATGCCAGCGCAGAGTATATCCTGCTTTCACTTGGGTTTTGATGCTGAAAATGCTTCCCGCTTCAATCTGCGCGATCGCTTGTTCGGCGATCGCGGGGTTGAGGAAGCGGCGGCGAAAGGCTTCCGTCCCATACTCGGTTTCATCGCCATAGCAGCTTAAGGATTCTGGATTTTGCGCGATCGCCGTTCCATCTAAGCGATAGAGGGAGACGATATAGGGGGAATAGCGCAAGGCCTCAAGGGCCCGCAGAGCTTCAGCTTCAACCGGCAAGTCGATCTTGTGCTGCCCCTCGATCGATAGCCCCCAGCGTCCCTCCGACAATTCGAGGCGACAGCCCAGACAGTTGAGAGAAATCGAGCGTTCGGGTAGGGTCGCGCTCCATTGCCCAGTTAGCCGTTCTCCCTGTTTGAGGGCTTCGAGGATGTGCCTGTCTTCGGCGCGATCGCACCAACTCGCGAAAGCTTCTAGATCGAAGTCATTTTCTAGCGCGATCGCCGCCGAATTCGCCCAGATTTTGCGTCCTTGCTCCACATCAAAAATCCAGAGGGGAACGTGCAGATGATTGAGAAGCGCTGCTGCAGCGTTGGTATTTAACATTTAGTACTAACGCGATGTGCAACTAATTGTACTGAACATCAAGCGACAGTTCTAGCGATTTTGAGGAGCGAGGTGCAGATCGGCTTTTCGACATTTAAACCACGATATCCAAATCCTCATCAAGGGTATGGGGTGTAGGGTGTGGGGTGCGATCGGGACCAATTAAAATGCGCTTTAGCTTAAATGTCCCTGAAATAAGAAGTAGAAGTTTGGAGCCAAACTCTGTCTCTGCGTCCAATCATCAGTGTAATCATCTTTAGGAGATGTGCAACTGGATATTGACATCCTCCCCAGCTTAAAAGCGCGAGGATTCCCAGAATCACTTCTGAGATTTCCTCTTTCCATGACTCAACTTACGTAACCGCAGATCCCTCGCTTTGACCCGCTCGATGAACCGTCGCATTGACTCCCGATCGTACGAGAGATCGATCGCCCAATTGCAATTTCGCGTCAGAAAACTGCATACTTTTTTACACTCAGCCCTAACTGAAGATAAGACGTATTGTTGTAAGAGAAATTGGCTGCCCCATTCCCCGAAACAGAAAGCAGTTGTTTCGAGCGAAACACCACTTCTCCTCAAGGAGTTACCCTGATGACCTTTTTATTCGCCGATCCTGCTGAACTTTGGTTAGAGATCGCCCCAAACCTTCAAGTTCGTGCTTGGCAAAACAGCCAGATGTTGTTGCACCCTAACAGTGCCTGGAGAGCTTATCTCAATCAGGTGTGTCTGGACGCATTTTTACCCTGGCTGCAAGCAGAGTATGCCCCACAAGCACGGCCGTTGCACTCAACGGCGGCCCGACCGAGTATCTGGGATGCAACCAACGGGACGGCGATCGCGATGGGAGAAAAACGATTGGTGTTGATTCCCACAGAAGCCATTGATGGGGATGAATTGAGAGTTCCCCAAGAATGGGCAGACATCCCTGAGTGGGTGGGAGATTATTACCTCGCCGTCCAGGTCGATCCCGACGAACGATGTCTGAGAGTTTGGGGGTGGACGACCCACGACCGCTTGAAAGTTCGAGGAACTTACGATCCGCGCGATCGCACCTACTGTCTGGCGGCTGAAGATCTGAGCCTCGATCTCAACGCCCTCTGGGTTGCGCAACAACTCTGTCCGGACGAGGTGACTCGCGCTGAGGTCAAGGCCTTGCCAGAATTGCCGGTCGCTCAGGCCGAAAACCTAATCCAGCGCCTGGGAAATTGCGCGATCGCTTCGCCCCGACAAGAAATTCCCTTCCCTCTCTGGGGCGCTTTGACAAGCAACGACGCCTGGCGACAGCAATGGTTCCAGTACCGCCAGGGACGCAGCCCCGTTCGCTTGGGACAGTGGTTCGAGCGCCTTTTTGAAACGGGTTGGCAGTCTCTCGATGCTCTTTTTCCCAACTCTAAGGCTTTTGCCCCCAGTTTCCGGCGCACTTCAGAAAGGGGGAGTGACGCTTCGGTGAAGCGCGTGAAATTGCTCGATCTGGGTTCTCCAGAAGAAGCCACTGCGGTTCTTCTCGTCGAGCTGGGGGAGGAACCTGACGGACGCACAAATGTCCGCATCCAACTCCATCCCCACGGCGATTGGAACTATTTACCGCCAAAACTCCAATTGACGCTGCTGTCCGAAACCGACAAAACGCTTCGCAGCGTGGAGTCGCGCTCTCAAGACAATTTTATTCAACTGCCGCCCTTTAAGTGTTTGCCCGGATTCCGCTTCGACGTTCGAGTTACACTAGACGAACGAAGCATTACGGAATCATTTCTCGTCTGAAGAAGATGGGAATTCGCGGTCGGGCAATTTATGAGTCAGTTAGTCGTCTTGGGGTTGGGAGAGGGCAGTTGGCAGGCTGGTTTTCCCAATATTAGCGCCCAAGTTTGGGAAAGCGAGAGCCGAACGCCAATGAAGTTTATCGGGAGTTTGCCACCTGCCCCCGAACTCCCGCAACTTTATCAGCAGTGGCGATCGCTCTATCAAGCTTTGTCCCAGCGCTTGCGAAGCGTCCGATCGGCGCAGCCATCGCATCAGGTTCGTGCGGAAGCGCCCTTAGAGTTTGATGACAGCGCGATCGCCCAAGTCTCAGAGGTAGAATTTAACCAGCTCTGCCAGAAATTAAAGCGCCAGCTCAATATTTGGCTAGATTCCGGCTCCTTTGGCAAAATCGAGCGGCAGTTGCGAACCAAACTCATGCCCAAGGAGGAAATCCGCATTGTTATTGAAACGGAAGACGAGCAGTTGCGACGCTTTCCCTGGCATCTGTGGAATTTTTTTGAAGACTATCCCCAGGCGGAAGCCTCTTTGAGCATTTCGGAGTACGAGCGCATTGAGGCTCCCGCGCGAAATTCTCAACATTTCGTCAGAATTTTGGCAGTTTTGGGGAATTCTCAGGGAATTGACGTGCAAAAAGATCGCCAACTGCTCGAACAAGTTCCCGGCGCTCAAACGGTTTTTCTGGTTGAGCCAGAACGAGACGAACTCACCAGCTATCTGTGGGATAAGGCGGGGTGGGATATTCTCTTTTTTGCCGGCCACACTTCGAGTCAAGACAACTGCGAGACGGGGGCGATCGAAATTAATGCGCGCGATCGCCTGACGATTCCGCAGCTCAGAAACGCGCTCAAAGCCGCGATCTCGCGAGGCCTGCAGCTCGCCATCTTCAACTCCTGCGATGGCTTGGGCCTCGCTCGGAAACTGGCAGATTTAAACCTGCCTCACCTCATCGTCATGCGCGAACCCATTCCCGATCGCGTCGCCCAAGAATTTCTCAAGCACTTCCTCGCCGCCTTCGCTGGCGGCCAGTCCCTCTATCTAGCCGTGCGCGAAGCGAGGGAAAAATTACAAGGCTTGGAAGCCGACTATCCCTGCGCCTGCTGGCTCCCCGTACTGTGTCACAATCCCACTGCCATCCCCCCCACCTGGCAAGGACTCCGGGGTCAAATCCCCACCACCCTGTCGCTGGGGCCACAGGTTGCGCCCCTCCCCGCGATCGCCTACTTTCTGACAAGCTTAGCGATCGCTTCAGCCATCATCGGACTCAAACTCTTCGGACTGTTCCAACCCCTAGAACTCAGAGCCTTCGATCGCCTAATGCGCTTGCGCCCCAGCGAAAGCCTCGACGAACGTATCACCGTGATTGGCATCACCGGAGCTGATGTCCAAAACCAAGACCCGTCTCAGCGCCAAGGACGCTCTTTATCGGATGCGGCCCTCGCTCAACTGCTCGAAGAACTAGCTCGCTATCAACCCAGAGTCATCGGCCTGGATATCTATCGGGAGCTACCGATCGCTCCCCAACACCCAGACCTCATTCGCCGCTTCCGCAGCGACGATCGCTTGATTGCCGTATGCAGAGTTGCGGATGATGCGAACAATCCTGGCATTCCCCCGCCGGCCGAAATCGCGCCAGAGGATTTATCCAAACGGGTGGGGTTTAGCGATGTCGTCACCGACCCCGACAAGATTCTGCGCCGCCAACTTTTGGGCTTAGCGCCACCCGCCGAATCTCGCTGTCAGTCGGGGACTTCTCTCAGTCTTGCCCTCGCCCTGCGCTATCTTGACGATGAGGGCATTCGGGCCAAGCTTACCGAAGAGGGCGACTTGCAAATTCAGGATGTGGTTTTCAAAACCCTACGGGCCAACTCCGGCGGTTACCATCAAATCGACGCGGGAGGTTACCAAATTTTGCTCAACTACCGCGCATCGGGCAAGGTTGCAACCCAGTTGACCCTCGTCGATGTCCTAGAGAGCGATGGCCTCGATCCGCAACTCCTCAAAGACCGCGTTATCCTCATTGGCACCACAGATAAAAGCTTTCGGGATTTGCACCACACGCCCTACAGCCGAGACTATATTCAAGAAATGCCGGGGGTTATCGTTCAAGCTCACATGATCAGTCAGATTCTCAGTACAGTCAAAGACGGACGGCCCCTCCTGTGGTGGCTCCCGCAATGGGGGGAAGGGCTGTGGATTTTGGCTTGGTCGGCGATCGGCGGCGCGATCGCTTGGCGAGGGCGATCGCTTGGGCTTGTTGTCTTAGCCGAAGGAGCCGTTCTCATCGCTCTCTGGGGATGCTGCTACAGCGTTTTACAGTTCAATGGCGGTTGGCTTCCCATCGTCCCAGCAGCCCTAACCGTAATCGCAACAAGCGGAACTGTAGTTGTGTATCAGCGTCTAATCTGGCATCCAGACCGTCAGAAAATTGACAAAAACGTGCTGCTTGCTCGGCCAATTGAATCTTACGTTCATCGTCAATAGCCGATTTGATTAAGAGGATTATTATGAAGCAGATATCATTACGACATCGGGGGACAATACTCGCTGTAGCGCTGGCTTGTGGGATTGCTGGCGGCTACAGCACCTCAAGTTTAGCCCGAACGCCTCAGACGGGGCCGGCAAACAGCCGGTTAGATGGCGAACCGATGATTTTTCTCGCACCCGATCTCACCCGACAAGGGCGACCGATCCGTCGCAGTGGCGCGGCGAGTCGAGGGGGCTGTCCCTCTGAAATTGACCCGGAAAAACTCATTGCTTTGATTCCCGAAACCAGCGTGGGACTGACTGTCCAAGCCAATCCCACAATTTGGCTCTCTCTCCCCTTCTCCCCCGCAGAATTCCACTCCCTTGAATTTGTTCTCAATCACGAGAGCGGCGAGACCGTTTATGAAACAATGCTGCGGGCCGATGAAACGCGGCCGGGGGTTGTGAGTTTTGCCTTGCCCAAAACTGAGAACTCGCTTGAAGTCGATCGCGTTTACAACTGGTTTGTCACAGTCCATTGTCAAAGTCCCGAACAAATCGACGGTCAGCCGATCTTTGCGGGTGGTTCGATTTTGCGCGTGTCACCGAGTGACGAACTGAACGGAGATTTAACCGCAGCAACGACGGAACGAGGAAAAGCGGTAGTTTTGGCCAGACATGGGATTTGGTACGATGCGTTGGGCGCGATCGCGCGGTTGCACCCCGAAGATTCAACCCAGGAAGATTGGCGACAACTCTTGGCAGCCATTGGACTCGATGAACTCGCTTCCCAGCCACTGGTGGATTGTTGCGAGCCTTCGGAACAAGCGATCGGTGCGGAATGAGCGACGGGTGCGTTGAGGAGAAAGGTGAGGTGAGAACAACACAAGTCTGTCGGGAGTGCCTGATTGTCTTTTCGCGCTATCCCGAACCGGGAAAAACGAAAACCCGAACGATCCCAGCATTGGGGGCGGAAGGTGCGGCAGAACTGCAACGGCAGATGACCGAACATACGCTCGCACAGGTTGAGAAGATGCAGGGAAATCGCGCGGTGGAAGTTCATTTTTCTGGGGGCGATCGCCAACAGATGGCTGCTTGGTTGGGAGGCGATCGCGTTTATCGCCAGCAGCACCCCGGCAATTTAGGAGAGCGCTTAACCGCAGCTTTTCAGGGGGCATTTGCTGCGAGAATGACCGGTGTTATCGCCATTGGGATTGACTGTCCCGATCTGAGTGCAGCCCTGCTAGATGAGGCTTTTACCGCCCTGACAGAAAGCGATGTAGTCCTCGGCCCCGCGCGAGATGGAGGCTATTATCTGATTGGGATGCGTCGCTTCGTTCCTGCCTTATTTCAGGAGATTCATTGGGGAACGGCAACTGTCTTCGAGCAAACCCGCGCGATCGCCCATCAGTTGAACTTAACCTCAAGGGATCTCCCCATCCTCAGCGATGTTGACGAGCCAGGAGATTTGGCAATTTGGGAAAATTGCAAGGCGCGAATTGATTCCTCGGACGGTTAAGATGGCAGGCAGTCGAGGGTGGGATTGAGCGTTAATAGCGGCGTTCCCAACTGGCTGAGATTGAGGACGCGGCCTCCGGTGACTAGGTAAACGGGGTTGGCGATCGCGCTGAGGGTGCGAACGAGGCGGCCGAGGCGATCTCGAAACTTTCGCCCTACGGGATAGGCCGGAACCACGCCCCATCCCGTCTCCTCCGCCACCAAAATAATCTCGCCTTTCGTTTGGTGCAAGCTGGCAATTAAGTCCCGCACCACATCCTCCCAAACCCTCTCTTCCTCTTCCAGTAAATTCGTCACCCAAGTTCCCACAGAATCTACCAACAAGCAACTCGAAGCAGTCGCTTCTTGAACCGTTTGAGCTAAGGCGATCGGAACCTCAAGCGTTGTCCAATGCGGCGGACGGCGCAAAGCGTGTTTTTCGATCTTCGCCCGCCATTCGAGGTCATCCGAGTCAACTCGTGCGGTCGCTGCATAGCGAACGTCCTTGCCCGTTTGAGCGGCTAAATATTCCGCCCACTCGCTTTTCCCCGAACTCGCCGGCCCCGTCACTAGCGTAATTGACAAATTTGCACTCATGGGTTTGTGCCTGAAATCGGCGGAAAATTAACGATATGGGTGTTTGGGAATTGGGGAGTTCGGGAGTCGGGGAATTGGGGAGACAAAGTAGACTGTTCCCCTTTCATCCTTCTGCCTTCATCCTTTCATAAAACTCTGAACCCATAACCCTGAACTCTGAATTCTGAACTCTGAACCCCGATCGTAGTGAGTACTTACCGGGAACTTTTGTAAAGCTTTCGTCGCGATCGCAAATTCCTGTACGACAATAACAGTACTCTTAATCGCTCGCAACTCCCCATCAAGCTCATGCGTGTTTTTCACAGGTCTTCTCTCGCAGAATCTCGAACAGAAGAGAGTACCCGCACCCGAATTTTGAATGCAGCGATCGCGCTGTTTGCGAAGAAAGGTTACGATGCAACCACCACCAAAGATCTTGCCTCCTCGGCGGGTGTTGCGGAGGGGACGCTGTTTCGTCACTTTGCGAATAAAAAAGCCATTTTGGTGGAAGTGGCGACCAATGGCTGGGTGGAAATTCTCACTGATTTACTCACAGAATTGAGCGAAATGGGAAGCTACAAAGCAGTTGCTCAGGTAATGCGACGGCGGATGTTACGAATGCGCGAGAATGGGGATATGATGCGCGTTTGCTTTATGGAAGCACAGTTTCATCCGGAGTTGCGCGATCGCATCCAAGCAGATGTGATTGTGAAAATGACCGATGTCGCCGAAGCCTTTTTTGAAACGGCAATGGATCGGGGGATTTATCGCCGCATGAACCCCAAAATTGTTGCCCAAGTCTTCTTGGGAATGTTTGCGATCGCTGGTTTCTCCGATGGGACAATCGTTGAACCCCATGCAACGCCTCAAGTCATGCAAGAAATGGCAGAAGGGATTGCCGATATTTTCCTCCACGGTGTATTGCAAGAGGGTTAGCATCGTGTTAGCCGAAAATCGGTAATGTGCAACTTATGATTTAACAAGAAACAAGGGCATTGCATAATTGAGGAAGGAAGAAATGCAATGCCCGGAATATCAGTTTCATTGGTTGTTTGCCAATGGGTTCGCCAAAATCCACCTTTTTCTGGGGATTGAAGGTTGCACCCCACGAGTGGAAGTTAGACAAGGTGGGGAGCGCGATCTCGCTTTCTTTCAGTTGGCGATCGAGGGCCAGCAATCGAACTTAACGTTTCTGTAGAGCGGATCGCCGACACCCGTATCGGTAAAGGATTCAAAGAAACACCTGTAGGGGTGGGTTTCCTCGATGGCTCTTGGATTTGACTCCGAACTGCCGCTCAAAACCCGCCCTGCTTTGCGGGAAATCAATCGCTTGTGAAAGGAGCGGTTGATTATAGTATTATTTATTGCGATTTGTTACGCATCGGGGTTAAGAATGGTGGCGATCGCAGGCTTGAGAATTGAAGGCGATCGCCTGAAGGGAAAAAGGAAGAGCCAAATTGCGACACCCTGACTCGGAACACAATGGCACTGTTCGGGTGGCAAAATCGTCTTAACTGTGGCGCGGACTCAATGGACAATCGTTAATGAGGAGTAGCTGAATCGACATAATGTTAGAAAAATTCTCCACCTGGATAGACCTCCTGCGCGATCGGGCGCTGCATCAACCGGATAAAACCGTTTTCAGCTTTTTGCAGGACGGGGAAACAGTGTCCGACAGCCTCACCTACGCGGCGCTGGAACGGCAAGCTAGGGCGATCGCGGTGCGGCTTCAGGGTCTCAAGGCAGGTGGAGAACGGGCGCTACTGTTGTATCAACCAGGATTGGAGTTTATTGCGGCCTTTTTTGGCTGCTTGTACGCTGGGGTTATTGCCGTTCCCGCCTATCCACCGCGTCGGGGAACGCCGCTGTCTCGCTTGGAATCGATTGTTCGGGATGCGGAAGCCACTTTTGCGCTGACAACGGAATCGCTGCGATCGCAAATTCAAGACCGCTTTGCCCAAAATCCAACGCTGAAAGAGTCGATCCAGTGGGTAGCGACCGATGCGATCGCCTCCTCCCTGGCGGCTGAGTGGCAAGATCCCAATCTCGATAGCAGCGCGATCGCTTTTCTGCAATACACGTCGGGTTCGACGGGAAATCCCAAAGGGGTGATTGTCAGCCACGGCAATCTTTTACACAACTCAGAACTGATTAACCGCTGCTTCCAAGATACTTCCGAGAGTCGAGGCGTGTCTTGGCTGCCTGCGTACCACGATATGGGGTTGATTGGCGGGGTGTTGCAACCTATTTATGTGGGTGCTTCGATGGCCCTCATTTCCCCCGTCTCCTTTCTACAGCGACCGCTGCGCTGGCTGCAGGCGATTATGAAGTATCAAGCAACGACCAGCGGCGGCCCGAACTTTGCCTACGAACTTTGTGCGAGTAAGGTGACTCCCGAACAGGTCGCCGAACTCGATCTCAGTGGCTGGGAATTGGCGTTTAGCGGGGCCGAACCCGTGCGGCCGGAAACCCTCGATCGCTTTAGCGAAGCTTTTGCTCCTTGTGGGTTCCGACGAGAAGCCTTTTACCCCTGCTACGGGATGGCAGAGACAACTTTAATTGTTTCTGGCGGCCGCAAGGAAGATCCTCCCGTTCTCAAAGCGGTTGAAGCAAGCGCGATCGCGCAGAACCAGGTTGTCGAGGCCGCCGCAGAAGAAGCAGACTCTCGCCTGATGGTCGGTTGTGGTCAAACCATTGCCAACCAGAAAATCGCGATCGCGCACCCGGAAACCCTGAAAAGATGTACGGAGAGGGAAATTGGCGAAATTTGGGTGTCCGGCCCCAGCGTTGCTCAAGGGTACTGGAACCGACCCGAACAAACCGAGGAAAGTTTCAACGCACATTTAGCCGATACGGGGGAAGGGCCGTTTCTGCGAACGGGAGATTTAGGCTTCCTGCAAGGCGGGGAATTATTCGTCACCGGCCGCCTCAAGGACTTAATTATTATTCGCGGCCGCAACCACTATCCCCAGGATATTGAGCTAACGGTGGAGCGCAGCCATCCGGCTTTGCGCCTGGGGTGCGGTGCTGCCTTTTCCGCGGAGATTGAGGGGGAGGAGGTACTGGCGATCGTGCAAGAAGTAGAACGCAGTTTCCTCCGCAAGCTGAAGCCGGATGAGGTGACGAGTGCTGTTCGCCAAGCGGTTGCCCAACAGCACGAGTTGCAACCCCACGCGATCTTGTTGCTGAAAACTGGGAGTATTCCAAAAACCTCCAGCGGCAAAATTGCTCGCTACGCCTGTCGTGAGGGCTTTTTGGCCGGGGATTTGAGCGTGGTGGGAGAATTTAGAGTTCAGAGTTCAGAGTTCAGAGTTCAGAATTCAGAATTAAGGGAAGAGTCTAAGCTGTCCCCCCGTCCCCCCGTCCCCCCATCTCCCCATCTCCCCATCTCCCCACACCCCAAGTCTCAAGCCGAAATTCAGGACTGGCTGGTTGCGAAGCTGTCGGAGGCGTTGGGGGTTAATCCGCAAAAGTTGAATGTGCGGCAACCGTTTGCGTACTACGGCTTAGATTCGGTGGCGGCGGTGCGCTTGACGGGGGATTTGGAGGAGTGGTTGGAACGTCGTCTCTCTCCGACTCTGGCCTACGATTATCCCTCGATTGCAAGTTTGGCTGCTTATTTGGCGGGAGGCAGTCCGGAGGCGGTTGTGGCAACCTCTCAGTCTCAATCTCAGGAGGCGATCGCGGTTATCGGGATGGGGTGTCGTTTTCCCGGTGCAAAAGACCCGGAAGCCTTCTGGCAGTTGCTTCGCGAGGGCAAGGATGCGATTACCGACGGCAGCGATCGCTTTCTCCACGCCGCAGGCTATGCGAACTTCCCCACCAGTGGCGGTTTTTTGTCCCAGGTAGATGAGTTTGACCCGCAATTTTTCGGCATTTCTCCCCGCGAAGCGGAACGCATCGATCCCCAGCAGCGGTTGTTGTTGGAGGTAAGTTGGGAGGCGTTGGAAAATGCCGCGATCGCGCCCTCCAAATTGGCAGGTAGCAGCACTGGGGTATTTGTTGGCCTCAGCAGCAGCGACTACTCCCAAATCCAATGCCGACAGGGGTTAGCGGCGGATGCTTATTCGGGGACGGGAAATGCCCACAGCATTGCGGCCAACCGCCTGTCTTACACCCTCGACTTACACGGCCCTTCCTTGACAGTGGATACGGCCTGTTCCTCCTCCCTAGTTGCCGTTCACCTCGCCTGTCAAAGTTTGAAACAGGGGGAGTGCGATCGCGCGATCGCGGCAGGCGTGAACCTGATTCTCTCGCCGGAGTTGACCGAAACCTTCTCCCAAGCGGGGATGATGGCCCCGAACGGACGCTGTAAGACCTTCGATGCGAGTGCGGATGGTTACGTTCGCGGCGAAGGTTGCGGCGTTATCGTTCTCAAGCGTCTCTCGGAAGCTGAGACAGAGGGCGATCGCATTCTGGCGGTGATTCGCGGATCTGCTATTAACCAAGACGGACGCAGCAATGGTTTGACAGCCCCCAACGGCCGGGCCCAGCAAGCGGTCATTCGTCAGGCGATCGCCAATGCGGGGGTGGAACCGACGGAAATTAGTTACATCGAGGCCCACGGAACGGGAACTCCCCTCGGCGACCCCATCGAAGTTAATGCCCTCAAAGCAGCGTTGGGAAGCGAGACAAACTGCTGGTTCGGTTCGGCGAAAACCAATATCGGACATCTGGAAGCAGCGGCGGGAATTGCGGGTCTAATTAAGGTCATTCTCTCCCTCCAACACCGGGAAATTCCCCCGCACCAGTTCCTCAAAGAACTCAACCCTCACATCTCCCTCGACAGCACTTCCCTCGAAATTCCCACGCAAGTACAACCCTGGACAGCCAAGACGCGACTCGCTGGGGTATCCTCCTTCGGGTTTGGGGGGACGAATGCTCATGTTGTCGTTGGGGAGAGTTATCAGTCATCAGAGGGTGGAAACGGGAGACAAGGACGACAAGGGGGACAAGGAGGGAAAGAACTATCTTCTGTACCGGAAGATTCCCTACTTTTGAGACAAGAAGCACAAGGCAGCGAGGACGCTAATTCTTCTCCCTTGTCTACCTTGTCCTCCCCCTCTACCTTGTCTCCAGAAACCCCCGACTCCCGACTCCCGACTCCCGACTCCCCATCCCTACTTACTCTTTCGGCCAAAACCGAACCTGCTTTAGTCGAGTTGGCACAACGGTATCGGGAGTTCATTGCCTCTCACCCAGATACGAATTTAGGCGATCTGTGCTTCACGGCGAATGCGGGGCGATCGCACTTTGAGTCTCGCTTGGGTTTGGTTCCCACTTCCCTGACGGAGTTGCACGAACAGTTAGCGACGTTTGTGGCAAACCCGGCGATCGATGCGGGGGAGAATAACGGCAAACTTGCCTTCCTCTTTACGGGTCAGGGTTCCCAGTACCCGAATATGGGGCGATCGCTGTACGAAACTCAACCCACCTTCCGAGAGGCGATCGACCGCTGTGGGGAGATTTTGCGATCGCACCTCGACAAACCCTTGCAGTCGGTGCTGTACCCGGCAGAAACTAGCGAGGAGTTGCACGAAACTGCTTATACCCAACCCGCTCTTTTTGCGCTGGAATACGCCCTCTACACCCTCTGGCAGTCCTGGGGAGTTGTCCCGGATGTGGTGATGGGTCACAGCGTTGGCGAGTACGTGGCCGCTTGCGTTGCGGGAGTGTTTAGCCTCGAAGACGGCCTGAAATTGATTGCCGAACGGGGGAAGTTGATGCAAGCGTTGCCTTCCGATGGGGCGATGGTTGCGGTGTTTGCGGCGGCGGATCGGGTGCGGGAGGTTATTGCACCTTATCCGAAAGAGATTGCGATCGCGGCCCTGAATGCGCCGGAGATGGTGGTGATTTCAGGGAAAAAGGATGCAATTGCAAACGCGATCGCGGACTGCAAGTCTAAGCGCATTAAAGCCAAGTCGTTGAAGGTTTCCCACGCTTTCCACTCTCCCCTGATGGAACCCATTTTGGCGGATTTCGAGCGCGTTGCCCAGACCGTTGAATTTCATTCCCCCCGCCTCCAACTCGTTTCCAACCTCACGGGAACTCTTGCAGGCGAAGACATTGCCACCCCTGCTTATTGGTGCCAGCACATTCGCCAACCCGTCCAGTTTGTCGATAGCCTCCAAACCCTGCACAAAGAAGGCTGCAACACCTTCCTAGAAATTGGCTCTAAGCCCGTTCTGCTGGGCATGGGACGGCATTGTTTGCCCGACAAGGGAGGGACTTGGCTGCCGAGTTTGCGTCCGGGACAGGACGACTGGCAGCAAATTCTGCACAGCTTAGCGCAGCTTTACCAGGTGGAAGTGACCGTCAACTGGGAGGGGTTCCATCGCCACCAGTCGTACCAGCGCATTGCCTTACCCACCTACCCGTTCCAGCGACAGCGATATTGGCTGGATTTACCACAAACTCGCGTTCGAGAGAAGTCGCAAGATTTGTATGCAATGCAGTGGCAACTTCAAGCAGGGAATTTCGATCGGACTCAACCCGCTGGCGACTGTTTAATCTTCTGCGACCGCGACGGTTTGGGAGAGGCAATTGCTCAACAGTGGCAAGGGGGACGCTGCATCCTTGCCTATCCTGGCGAGTCTTACCAGCATAAAGGAGATGGAGCTTACGTTCTCAACCCCTCGCGGCCGGAGGATTTCGAGCAATTGCTTGCTGAGATTGGCACTGAAAAGTTGAGCGCGATCGCGCACCTGTGGAGTTGCGACGACTCTGCTTCACAAACCCTCAGTATTCCCGACTTACAAGCGTCTCAAATGCGAGGTTGCGGTAGCCTTTTGCACCTTGTTCAAAGTCTCGTTCGCAACCCTAAAATTGATTCGACCAAACTCTGGGTGGTGACGCGCGGCAGTCAGGACGTTGTAGGGGAAGATAAACTCAATCCCATTCAAGCACCTGTGTGGGGTTTGGGGAAAGCGATCGCCCTCGAACATCCTGAATTTTGGGGTGGTGCGATCGATTTAGCGCCTGAATCTCGCAATGTTGAGGCGGAAGCAACGGCAATTGTGTCGGAACTGCGGAATTCGCAAGCAGACAATTGGCTGGCGTTCCGTTCAGACCGGCGTTACGCGGCCCAGTTGCAACGCAAAGAAAGGACTAGAACTTCCGAGTTTCAGCTTTCAGAAAAGGCAATCTATTTGATAACCGGCGGACTGGGAAACCTGGGACTGCAAACCGCTCAATGGTTGGTAGAGAAAGGCGCAAAACACTTGATTTTGTTGGGACGCAGCACCCCGACAGCAGAAGCGAAAAACGCGATCTCGCGACTGCAAGAAAGGGGTGCAAAGATCCGCACAGCACAAGTCGATATTACCCAAACCGCAAACCTTCGCAACCTTCTCGAAGATACGGAAAAAATGCCGCCGTTGCGAGGAATTATCCACGCTGCGGGAGTGCTAAAAGATGGGTTGCTAGCGGGACAAACTTGGGAGCAATTTGCTGAGGTGATGGGGCCCAAGGTAGAAGGGGCCTGGAATTTGCACCGTCTCACCGCTTCCCTTCCCCTCGACTTCTTCGTTCTCTTCTCCTCAGCCGCCTCCCTTCTCGGTTCCCCAGGTCAGGGGAACTACGCTGCGGCCAATGCTTTCATGGATGCTTTGGCACGCGATCGCCGCCGACAAGGACTCCCCGCCTTAAGCATTAACTGGGGCCCCTGGGCCGGTGGGGGAATGGCTGAGGAACAAGCGATCGCGTTGCGCCGCCGAGGATTTGAACCCCTGCAACCCGCACAAGGGTTAGAAACCCTCGCTCAACTCCTATCGGGGGATGCCGCGCAGGTTGGCGTTTTCAACGTCAATTGGCAGCGCTTGCAACAGCAATATTTAAGCCAACCACCATCCTACCTCAAAGACTTGCTGGAACCTGCGGCACCCGACGCAGTTGAACCCGCACAGAAGGAGAAAACCCCTGCAATTTTAGCGGAATTACTTGCCCAAACCCCGGCACAGCGAGAAACCCAGTTACGGGATTACTTGCAACAGCAGATTGCCAAAGTTCTCCGTCTCGACCCCGAAAAAGTCCCGCTTGCCAAAAACCTCCTCGACCTCGGTTTAGACTCGCTCATGGTCATGGAAGCGATCGCTCAGCTTAAAAATGACCTGCAATTGATGCTCTATCCCAGGGAATTTTACGATCGCCCTCGCATCGACGCGCTGGCCAAATACCTCGCCGCCGAATTTGAACGCACCCATACCCAAGTTTCCCCCAGTCTCCCCCTCTCCCCGTCCCCCAGTCTCCCAGTTCCTTCACCCACACTCTCCCAAAACCCTCCCGCCAAAAAACTGCCGGGAATTGCCTTCATCCTCTCCAGTCCGCGATCTGGGTCTACTCTCCTGCGGGTAATGCTGGCGGGACACCCAGACCTCTTCTCTCCCCCAGAACTGCACTTGCTGCCATTCAACACAATGGCAGACCGACAAGAACACCTCGCACTCTCCGGTTTGGATGAAGGGTTGGCGCGATCGCTCATGGAATTGCTCAATTTGGATGCAGCGGCCGCCAGTTCCCTAATCGAAACCTTCGCACGCGACAACCTCTCGATCCAGGATGTCTACGCCAAGCTGCAAAACGCCGCTGGGACGCGCTTGCTGGTTGATAAGTCCCCCACCTACGCCATGAGTCGGGAGACGCTACAGCACTCAGCACTGCTCTTTGATGGCGCGAAATACATCCATCTCGTCCGCCATCCCTACGCGGTGATTGAGTCCTTCGTTCGCCTGCGAATGGATAAGTTACTCGGCGGCGGCGATGCGAACCCCTACCAACTCGCAGAGGAAATTTGGACGAGTTGCAACCAGAATATTTTCGAGTTTTGCCAAACCCTGGAGTCGGAACGCCACCATCTCGTTGTCTACGAGGAGTTGGTTCGCAACCCCCAACCCGTTCTGGAAGGAATTTGTCAGTTCCTCGGCGTTTCCTTCCTCCCCGAACTCCTCAACCCCTACGACGGCAAACGCATGACAGACGGAGTGTACAGCCAATCTATGTCCATTGGCGACCCCAACTTCAAAACGCGCAAAAAACTCGACCCCAAACTGGGAGATGCTTGGAAAACCATCCAACTCCCGAACCCCTTGGGAACCGTCGCACAAAAAGTTGCAACGCAGTTAGAGTACGAAATCAGAGTTCAGAGTTCAGAGTTCAGAGTTCAGGGAAATTCTGCTACGCAACGAGTTGAAGAGTCGAAGATTGAGAACAAAGAAAACACCCTTCCCCCTTCCCCCTTCCCCTTTCCCCAAACCGAAGGTTTCTCCCTGGAAATGCAGGAAGAATACCTGGACATTCGCGGCCAGAAACTCTGTCTCTGTACTTGGGGGCCGGAGGATGGCGAACCGATCTTGTGCTTGCATGGCATTCTCGAACAGGGGGCCGCATGGGTAGGCATTGCACGGGGTTTAGCGGTACAGGGGTATCGAGTGATGGCCCCAGATCTGCGCGGCCACGGGAAGAGCGATCGCGCGGCCGGTCATGCGTACAGTCTCCTCGACTTCCTGGGAGATCTAGACGGCCTCGTAGAAGCGTTGAACCTGCAACAACCCTTTACCCTGGTCGGACATTCCTTCGGTTCCGTCGTTGCGGCCGTCTTTGCCAGCACTCGACCGCAAAACCTGCGTTCCCTCGTCCTCATTGAAACCGTCCTCCCGGTGGAAAGCAGCGGCGATCTCACAGACCAACTAGCCACTCACCTCGACTACCTCGCCTCCCCTCCCCAACACCCCGTTTTCCCAAATTTGGAAGCGGCCCGCGATCGCTTGCTAGCGGGAACCCCAGCACTATCGGAGTCGGCGGCCCTAACCCTGGCCAAACGCATTACCCAACCCTGCGATGGCGGTCTGTGCTGGCGGTGGGATCCCTGGTTGCGGACTCGCGCCAGTTTGGGGGCCGCAGGGTTACCGTTTGGTCGAGAGCAATATTTGCAACTCTTGCAACGCCTGGAAATGCCAGTCGTCGTTGTCAGCGGCGATCGCAGCACCTTCAACCGACCCCAAGACCAGCGCGATCGCGCCGCAGCAATGCCACGCGCTAAGGAAATCACCCTTCCCGGCGGCCACAACCTCCATCTCGAAGTGCCGGAAGCGTTGAGTCAAATTATTGCCGAAGTTGCCAAAACTTAGCGATCGCTGCTATTTCCTTGACAATAGAAAGATAGGGAGTTTTAAATCAAAAAACTCATGATTGGGCGTTGCATAATTGAGGGAGGAAGTAAGGAGAAAAAGATGCAATGTCCTGAGTGTCAGTCCAATCAGATTCGTAAGAACGGCTTCAGACGAGGTAAGCAAAACCATATCTGTGTGAATTGCTC